>Ga0335398_10000248_pt1 | contig 92374 bp, 80 predicted proteins | sample BON03_FD_205742 | JGI IMG/M metagenome (GOLD analysis project Ga0335398, IMG submission 205742) | Freshwater microbial communities from Lake Bonney liftoff mats and glacier meltwater in Antarctica - BON-03 (spades assembly) (version 2) | ecosystem: Environmental > Aquatic > Freshwater > Ice >... | reverse complement strand
TTGAAAAAAAAACTATTAAAAAAATAATTTTCATTAGTTCGACTTCCGTTTATAGCGATGTATTTCCTATCCAGGAGTTTACAGAAGAAACACCTACAAATCCTGATACGGAAAGTGGTAAACAATTGATTGAAGTAGAGCAATTATTACAATCCAATAAAAACTTTGAAACTACAATACTTCGATTTGGCGGTTTAATTGGACCAAATCGTCATCCTATAAATTTTTTAGCAGGAAGAGAAAATGTAGAAAACCCAGAAGCGCCTATAAACTTGATTCATCAAAAAGATTGTATTGGAATTATTTGTGCAATACTGAAACAAGTAAAGCTGGACAATTGGAACGCAAATGATACATTTAATGCAGTTGCACCAAATCATCCAAAAAGAGAAGATTATTATCACAAAAAAGCTTTAGAAATGAATTTAAAAGTTCCTACTTTTGCAAGAGATTCAAAATCTAAAGGTAAAATAATAAGCAGTCAAAAACTGCAAAAAATTCTTAATTATACTTTTCAAAAAGAAATTTAAAAATGGCATATTTTAGCGTTTTTCATAACTACATTACTAAAAAGAAAGACGCAATTAGATTGCCTATACTAGCGCTTTGCTGGTGTTGCTTTTTTTGGGGAACTACCTGGATAGCTTCAAAAGAAGGTGTAAAACACATGCCTGCATTACAACTTGTTGCTATTCGACAATTATTAGGCGGCGGAATTTTCTTAATTTATTTTTTAATTACAAAAGCACCTTGGCCAAACAAAAGACAATGGCGAAACATTTTAATTTTAAGTGTTTTAAATTTTATGCTGAGTAACGGTTTGAGTACTTGGGGCGTAAAATACATATCAAGTGGTTTAGGCGCAATTATTGGTTCTATTTTCCCGCTTTGGATTGTAATTATTAGTTTTTTTAGAGGCGAAAAAGTTTCTTGGCGTGCCACATTAGGTTTGGTTATTTGTTTTCTTGGAATCTGTGTTATTTTTTACGATTACCTCAACGATTTCTTAAACCCTGAATTTCAATTTGGAATTATTTTATCTATCATAGCCACTTTTACTTGGGCTTTATCTACTATTTATATCAAAGAAAATAATACCAACTTTAATCCTTATTTTAATATTGGATTACAAATGCTTATTTCTAGCGTTGTAATGTTTTCTGTTTGCGAAATTTCTGGAATTAGTATACCAATAAATGCTATACCAGCAATTTCATGGTGGGCAATTATTTACTTGGTCATTTTTGGTTCTGTATTTACGTTTATCGCTTTTATTTATGCCTTAGAACATTTGCCTAGAGAAATTAGCAGTTTATATGCTTACATAAACCCAATGGTTGCTTTGTTATTTGGTTATTTACTCTTTAACGAGTCGTTGAGTACAGCAATTATCATTGGCGGACTTGTAACGCTTTCTGGTTTGTTTATGGTAAATAGAGCTATTAAAAAGAAATAAGAAAATCCCAAGCTTTCACTTGGTGTTTTGGCTTATTTGAAATTTGGCTTACCAAATTATCATTTTTTTTACACGCAATTTCTTTTTTCCAATCCTTAATTAATATTAAATATTTTATAAAAAATTCTGCATTTTAAAAGAATATGCAAAACATTTTATGTTTAATGAGGTTTGCTTTGCATTATTTTTAAAATTGTGCTTTTATTTAAATTCCCTTTTTTTACTGAAAGCGTGAAGTGTAAAGTGTAAATTATGTAAAATTTACACTTAATTATGTAACGTTTAATCGCCGTTAAGGAACCACCTTTGAATAGTGGAAATTATTTCACTATTAATAAAAATGATATGATAGTAAAAAAACTATTGATGAACCTTTTATTAGCAACTATTTTGCTATTTATTGGGTGTGAAAGAGATGATTTTATTGAAACTTTTGGGGTTTGTCCTGTTGTAATAGCAACAGATCCTGTCGACGGTGCAGTCAATGTTCCTCCTGACAAAGTGATTACAGCTACTTTTAATGAAAATATGAATCCTACAACTTTTACTACTACCTCTTTTACATTACAAGGAATAGATATGGTAGCTGGGACAGTTTCATTTTCTGGAGTAACCGCTAAGTTTGTTCCTAGCGCTCCTTTAGCGATTAACACTACTTATACTGCAATAATTAAAACAACAGTAAAAGATTTAACGGGCAATGCCTTACAAGAAGATTATGTATGGACATTTAGCACAGGTTCAACTATTACACCAATTGTAATAAGTACAAATCCAACAAATAATGAAACTAATGTGTTTTTAAATAAAATAGTTACGGCAACATTTAATATGCCAATGAATAATGCAACAATAAATGCAGCAACTTTTACTTTAAAACAAGAGACTACAACGGTCAATGGAGCAGTATCGTATAATGGAACTACCGCATATTTTACTCCTGATGTAGCGTTAGCAGCTAATACTGAGTACACGGGTACAATTACGAATGGAGCTAAAAACTTACAAGGAACACCATTAGCAAATAATTATGTTTGGAAATTTACGACAGGAATTATTGTAGCTCCAAAAGTAATTTCAACAGATCCTATAGATAACGCTACAAACGTTCCTTTTAGCAAAATAATTACTGCAACATTTGACATGCCAATGGATCCAGCAACTATAACCGATTTGACTTTTACATTAAAAGATAGTAATACACCTGTTTTAGGTGCAGTTTCATACACTGGTACGACTGCGACTTTTATTCCTGATGTGGCATTACTATCAAACACTACTTATACAGCTACCATTAAAACGGGCGCTAGAAATGTAGCAGGAATAGCAATAGCAAATGACTATGTTTGGAATTTTAGCACAATCACAACGCCTTCAGGACCAATCATTGACCTTGCATCTGCCGCTAATTTTGGAATTATAGCAGGTGTTGGAATTAGTAATAATGCGGGTTTTAGTGAAATTCACGATATGAATGTTGGAATAAGCCCAGGCGTTCGTTCTTCAATTACAGGTTTTCCTCCGGCAATAATTGTTAACGGATTTATGTATGCTTCAGATGATATTGCGCCTCCAGGAGTGCCTGCAATGTTAATTCAAGCGAAACAAGATCTTACTAATGTTTATCTTTTTGTAGAAGGATTACCAGCAACAGCAACCGTTTCGGGGGATCAAGGGGGATTAACATTAGCGCCAGGAGTTTATAAATCAACCTCAACACTTTTGATACAATCGGGCGACTTAACTTTAGACGCACAAGGCGATTCTAATGCAGTCTTTGTATTCCAAGTAGCTTCTGCTTTTACAACCGTAGGTGGAGCAGGTGGAAATGTAATTTTAACTAACGGCGCTCAAGCTAAAAACGTTTATTGGCAAACAAGTAGTTCAGCTACTATAGGAGACTATACAGCTTTTAAAGGAAATATTTTAGCTCTTTCATCTATAACAATGGGTTCTCACTCTACAGCAGTGGGAAGAATGCTTGCTAGAAATGGTGCCGTAGTAATGACGGATACCAATATTATTAACAGACCTTAATTTATAAAGATATGATTCATAATAATAAACTAACGAAGAGATCGCACAATACGTGGTCTCTTTATAACCTAAACATTAAAAGCCTTGTAATAGCTGCTTTAATTATAACAGGTTTCCATGCGCCTATTCAGGCGCAAGATATTCAATATACAAAACCATCGTGGTACTTTGGAGTAGCTGGTGGAGCTAATTTTAATTTCTTTCGCGGTTCTTCACAACAGATGAATTCAGACTTTACTTCTCCAGTTGCGTTTCATGACGGAAATGGCGTAGGCTTATTTATAGCTCCTCTTTTAGAATATCGTCCTGCAGATTCAAAATGGGGCGTAATGCTTCAAGCGGGTTATGATAACCGTAGAGGTTCGTTTGACGAAGTAACTACACCTTGTAATTGTCCGGCTGACTTAAAAACAAATCTTAGCTACATTACTGTAGAACCAAGTTTGCGTTTTGCACCTTTCAAATCTGGTTTATATTTATATGGAGGACCTAGATTAGCATTTAATGTAGATAAATCATTTACATATCAATTAGGAACTAATCCTGCTTTACCAAATCAGGCAAATAATCCAGAAGTAAAAGGCGATTTTAGCGGCGTTAAAGAAACTATTCTTTCAATGCAAATTGGTGCTGGTTATGACATAGCACTTTCATCAGAAGGCAATAAAAATCAATTTATACTTTCCCCTTTTGTTGCATTTCATCCTTATTTCGGTCAGAATCCTCGTTCATCAGAAACTTGGAACATTACGACTGTAAGAGCAGGAATTGCGCTTAAATTTGGAAGAGGTAAAAAAATAGAAGCTGTTGTAATAGACGGAGAATCAGAATTTTCAATTAATTCGCCAAGCAATAATCCAGAAAATCGTAGAGTTAGTGAAATATTCCCTATTCGTAATTATGTATTCTTTGATACCGGATCTAATAAAATACCATCGCGTTATGAATTACTTCGAAAAGAACAAGTAAAAGATTTCAAAGAAGATCAATTAAATGTGTCGGCTCCTGAAAATCTTTCGGGTCGTTCAAAACGTCAAATGATTGTTTATTATAATGTATTAAACATTCTTGGCGATCGTATACAAAAAAACCCTTCGACAAACATAACATTAGTTGGATCGTCTGATAAAGGTGCAGAAGATGGTCTTGCTATGGCAACATCAATTAAAGTATATTTAGTAGATGTATTTGGAATAAGTCCTGATAGAATTGCAATAGAAGGTCGTGTAAAACCGGTTAATCCTTCAGAAAAAGAAGGTGGAACTCGTGATCTTGTACTTCTTCGTGAAGGAGATAGAAGAGTTTCTATAGAAAGTAATTCACCTATTTTGTTGATGGAATTTCAAAGTGGTCCTGATGCTCCATTGAAACCAGTAGAAATAAATGCGCTTAAAGAAGCTCCACTTGAAAGTTATGTTACATTCAATAATGTTGGTGCAAAAGAAGCGTTCTCTTCTTGGTCTATGGAAATAGAAGATGAAAATGGAAAAGTACAAAATTTTGGTCCCTATACTGAAGACAGTGTGAGTATTCCAGGAAAATCTATTTTAGGTAGTCGTCCAGAAGGTGATTATAAAGTTAAAATGATAGGTATTACTAAAAGCGGAAATTTATCAGAAAAAGAAGCTTCAACTCACTTAACACTTTGGGTTCCTGCTAAAGTAGAAGAAGGAATTCGTTATAGCATCATTTATGAATTTAACGAATCAAAAGCAATTAGTATTTATGAAAAATACCTTACTGAAATCGTAACACCTAAGATTCCAAATGGAGCAACGGTAATGATTAAAGGACATACTGATGTTATTGGTAATGAAACTTATAATCAAGCATTGTCATTGGCTCGTGCAAACGATGTTAAAATGATTATTCAAAATAGTTTAGCAAAATCAGGAAGAACAGATGTTAACTTTATAGTGAATGGATATGGTGAAAACCAAAACTCAGCTCCATTCGAAAATAAGTTTCCAGAAGAGCGTTTTTATAACCGTACGGTTATTATTGATATTGTTCCTGCTAAATAAACTTTATAAAATTAAGAATATATAAACATCCTATTTTAAATTCTTTAAACAGGTACAACTAAAAAAGGAGTGAAAATAATTATTTTCACTCCTTTTTATTTCTTTTAAAAAATCTACTTAAAATATAATTTTAATTTTTAAGAATTTTGGTTTACCAAATTTTCACTCTTTTTTCAGGTGCAATATACATTCCATCGCCTTCTGTAATACTAAACGCTTTATAAAAAGCATCTACATTTTGTAAAGGCACATAAGCACGATATTGTCCTGGCGAATGCGGATCGGTTTTTACTTGATTTTTAATGGCTTCATCGCGCATTTTACTTCTCCAAATAGTAGCCCAAGAAATAAAGAAACGTTGCTCTGGCGTAAATCCATCAATTAAACCTGGGTTCCCGTTTTTAGCTAAATAGATTTGTAAACCATCATAAGCAGCATTTACGCCACCTAAATCTCCAATATTTTCCCCTAATGTAAATTTACCATCTACAAAAGTTCCTGGCAATGGCTGTAAGTTTGAATATTGATCTGCTAAAGCTCCTCCTAGAGAAGTAAATTGGGTTAAATCTTCATCACTCCACCAGTTTACTAAGTTTCCATCTGCGTTATAACGAGAACCTGAATCGTCAAATCCATGAGAAATTTCATGTCCAATTACAGCTCCAATTCCACCATAATTTACCGCTTCATCTGCTTTGTAATCATAGAATGGTGGTTGTAAAATTGCTGCTGGAAAAACGATTTCGTTGTTCGAAGGATTAAAGTAAGCATTAACCGTTTGAGGAGACATTCCCCATTCTTCTTTGTCTACTGGTTTTCCTAATTTCTTAATGTTTTCACTATTCTCCCATTTTGAAGCATTTTTCATGTTTTCAAAATAAGTTCCACCGTTTTCAATACTTACAATTGTTAACTCAGAATAATCTTTCCATTTATCTGGATAACCAATTTTAACTCTCGATTTTCTAAGTTTTAATTTTGCGTTTTCCTTCGTTGCTTTTGTCATCCAAGGCAAATTATCTATACGACTTTCAAATGCTAAAAACACATTTTTAATCATGGCTTCTGCTTTTGCCTTTGCTTCTGCAGGAAATTTTTTCTCTACATATAATTTTCCTAAAGCTTCGCCTAAAGTACTGTTTACGGTTGCTAATGCTCTTTCATCGGCCGGGCGTTGTTTTACAGCTCCTGTTAAAATTTTTCCATAAAATTCCCAGTTTGCATTTTCAATTTCAGTAGTTAATAATCCTGAAGATTGGCGCAATAAAGTCCATTTCATATAAGCTTTCCAAGTATCTAACTTATTTTCATTTAGAATAGATTCAACTGTTTCTACATATTTTGGTTGAGAAACCACAATAGAATCTAATTTTCCCATTCCTATTCCCTCAAAGTAATTAGTCCAGTTTACTGTTGGACTTAACTTCTGCAATTGAGCAACTGTCATTGGATTGTATGTTTTCCTTCTGTCTCTGCGTTCCACTCTGTCAAAAGTTGCAGTTGACATTTTAATTTCTAAAGCTAAAATATTAGCCGCCCTTGAAGTTGTGGTTTTTTTATCTTCGCCAATAAATTCTAACATTCTTGCAACGTGCTCTTGGTATTTTTCACGTTTTTCAACATTATCAGATGCATCTGAAACATAATAATCTCTATCTGGTAAACCAAGGCTTCCAGTACTTAAATACACAACATTTCTATTGCTATTTTTAGCATCTGTGTACACATAACTACCAAAAAAACCAACACCATTTCCGTCTGCTTCCATTTCTGTAATTAAAGCTGCAACATCTTTAGCTGATTTTACGGCATCAATTTTTGCTAAATAGGGCTTTAATGGCTCAATTCCTTGCTTATTTCTTGTTACAGTATCTAAAATAGTTTTGTACAAGTTAATTGCTTTTGCTTGATCTGATTGTGGATCAATTGACTTGTCGTTAATTGCTTCTTTTAAGATAGTCATTACGTCTTCATCCGTACTTTTTCGAAGCTCATCAAAACTTCCCCAACGGGTTCTGTCCGCAGGGATTTCGGTATTATCTAACCATTTTCCGTTCACGTAACGAAAGAAATCTTCTGAAGCTTCCGCAGAAGTATCCATAAAACTAGTATTAATACCTGTCGATTCTTTTTTAACTTCCGCTTTTTTAACAATTTCTTGTTTCGCCTTACAAGAGTTTAATAGTGAAGCTAAAAAAAGGAAACCTAAGGTTCCTTTAAAAATGTAATTTTTCATTTCATATTTTAATTTAGATGTCTTAACAAATATAAGTTTTTGAAATGATAAAATAAATTATACTTAAAATTATAAATGCACATTTAACAATTGTTAGCTTCCTAAAAAAAAATATCTTCATATATTGCATCGAAAACCTACTAATTTATCAATAAAATGGCAAAAAAAAATTATTTACTACTATTTTTTACAGTATTTTTTTTATTTAATGTAAAAAAAGGATTTGCACAAGACGAATTGAAATCTTCCAAATATAGTGCTGAAATCAAAAAACATTTATCCTTAAAAAAATATGAATTATCAAAATCTGATCTACTCAACTTTTATGTAGACAGTGAGTATCTTTCTAAAAAAACTCAAATTACTCATGTGTATATTGGTCAGCAATATAATGGAATAAAAATTTTTAATGCAATATCAAGTATTGCTATTAAAGATGGCAAAGTTTTTTACGTAGGAAATGCGTTTGCAAAAAACATTAAAGAGAAAATAAACAGTTTTTCTCCATTAATTTCTAAAGAGGAAGCAATAAGAAAAGTAGCTACTCAATTTAAATTGAATGTACCCAATAATCTTAAAATATTAACTTCTACAAAATATAACTTTATTTTTGACAAAGGAGATTCATTATTAGAAGACATCCCTGTTAGATTAGTTTATACCCATGTAAATCAATCAGAATTAAAGTTATCTTGGGATTTAAGCCTTTACACAATTGATGGAAAACATAATTGGAGCGCAAGAGTTGATGCTATATCTGGTGAAATCATAGAATTTAATGATTTGGTGATTAGTTGTGATTTTGGGATTCCGTGTGCTGTTGAAGGAAATCATACCCATGAAAACCTAAATAAAGAAAACGAAATTACCCTGTTCAAACAACCATTTTCATTAGTTGGTGGCGCACAATATAGAGTATACCAACTTCCCATTGAAAGTCCTAATCACGGTGTTAGAACACTTGCTGTAGATCCAGAAAACTTAATTGCATCACCATTTGGTTGGCATGATACAAATGGTGTATCTGGAGCAGAATATAGGATAACTAGAGGAAATAATGTACATGCTTACAATGACATAGCAAACAACAATAGGAGTCCAGGTAATGAGCCAAATGGAGGCTTCGCTTTATCATTTGATTTTACGTCAGACCTTACCTTAGCACCAAGCACAAACAGTGTTACTGCAAAAAATTTAGATTCTAACACAACCAATCTATTTTATGTAAACAACATGATGCACGATATATGGTATAATTATGGATTTGATGAAGCAGCTGGTAATTTTCAACAAAATAATTATGGAAAAGGAGGTTTAGGCGGCGATTTTGTAATTGCTGAAGCGCAAGATGGCGGCGGTACTAACAACGCTAATTTTAGTACGCCTACCGATGGAAGAAGTGGTAGAATGCAAATGTATCTATGGAATACGGCTAACCCCGAAAAAGATGGCGATTTAGATAATAGTATTGTTGCGCATGAATACGGCCACGGAATATCTACAAGACTAATTGGAGGGCCAAACAATAGTAGCTGTTTGTCTGGAGAGGAACAACAAGGTGAAGGATGGGCTGATTGGTTTGCTTTAATGGTAACTCTAAAACCCGGAGATATGGGTGCTGATGGAAGGGGTATTGGAACTTATGCAATAAACCAAAATGTAAATGGTAGAGGTATTAGAACCTATCGATACTCTACAAATTTGGCTATAAATCCACATACATATGACGACATTAAAACAGAACGAATTCCACACGGAGTTGGTTCTGTCTGGTGCGCTATGTTATGGGATTTAACTTGGGCATATGTAGATAAATATGGTTTTAGTTCAGATTTATATAATGGAAATGGAGGAAATAATAAAGTAATGCAACTAGTATTAGATGGACTAAAACTACAGCCATGTGGATCCGGTTTTGTGGATTCTCGAGACGCTATACTATTTGCAGACATGGCTTCAACTGGAGGTGAAAACCAATGTCTTATTTGGGAAGTTTTTACAAGAAGAGGTCTTGGGGCTTCCGCTACACAAGGAGCATCTGCCTCTAGAGTTGACGGAGCCGAAGCCTTTGACATGCCATTGGCTTATATTCAAACAGAAATTACTCAAAACACATGTGAATCAGATACCGTTTTAATGACATTGTCGAATTTAAATAGAAACGCAATTTTAAAATTTGACTATAGTTACACTATTGATAACGGAGCAGTATTAAATGGAAGTTGGGAAGAAAATATCAATTCTTGTTCTTTAGTAACAGGAGTTCCGTTTACTTATGGCTCACTTTCTAGAGGACCTCATGAAATTACTATAACTGGTACAAATCCGGTCACTAAACCAGTAACCTTTATTATAAATTCAAATGATTTGGGTAGTGAAAATATTATAAACACATTTGAAAATGAAGAAGATAACTTAGTGGCATACAATAACGACGGAGAAACTGCCACTTGGAAAAGAGGAGATGCATTTATTCCCGGAACTGGAAGAAAATTAACAACTAATATTACTGGCGGATCTAAAGTGTATGCAACTAATCTTAACGGAATACACGGTGATAGAGCAAAATTTTATTTAGTTTCGCAATGCTACGATCTATCCTCGCTTAAAGATACTTTTGTTAAATTTGATTTAGCATTTGATATTGAACAAGATTGGGACTTACTATATATGGAGTATTCAACAAATGGCGGTGTTTCTTGGTCTGTACTTGGTACTTCTACTGATGTAAATTGGTATAATAGTTCTAGATTGCCTAATGGTTCAAATTGTTTTAATTGTATTGGTAAACAATGGACCGGAGAAGCGGCAGATCTAACTACTCATACTGACGGCGGTACAGTAGGAACCATGCATAATTATAGCCACTCTTTAAACACTTTTGATAGCACTGGATCGGCTGAGACAAGTATCGCTTTTAGGTTTACTTATCATGCAGATGAAGAATATGCAGAAGAAGGAGCTCTTATAGATAACTTTGTGATAGAAGGTGTGGTTAATACTTTGTCTATTAAAGAAAACAGCATGAAAAACCTTTTTTTATATCCTAATCCAACTAACGAATTATTAAACATTAGTAGTGATAGTTCATTGCAAGGTGCAAGGATATCAATATATGATATTACCGGAAGACTTTTATCTAGAGACTTAAATGTTAATCCAATTAATAATAACTTACTATCTATTAATGTTGCTAGTTTAGCAAACGGCAATTATTTTATAACAATAGAAAACAATGATTTAAAGTCGGTGAAACAATTTATTAAGAAATAAAAAATAAGAATTAAAGCGTCTTAATTATTTAATGCTTTTTTTGTTTAAGAAAATGAGTCTGATTAAATATCGGGCTCATTCTTTTTTAGAAAGAAAGAAAACATTTAATACTTTTAGAAATTGATAAATTACAAAATGGTATTATAAGTTAAAGAGTATTAAATAAATTATTTTCATTAATTTTACAAAAAAAATGAATTCTTTTTTTAAAAAAAACAAAAATTTTATTGTGCCATTTGTAGCAATATTAATAACAATTTTTATTGGTATTGTATATTTGCAAACACCCGAAAAATCCTTGAAAATATTTACGCCTAGAGACGTTAATACAGAACTAGTAGATTCAACAGTGCAACATATTGGATACAACCATACTATTGACAACTTTGCATTTACTAATCAAAATGGAAAAATAATTACACAAGACAATTATGAAGGAAAAATTTATGTAGCCGATTTCTTTTTTACAACTTGTCCAACTATTTGTCCAATAATGACCGATAACATGGTTTGGTTGCAAGAAAAAATTAAAAATTTTCCGGAAGTAATGTTACTTTCTCATTCTGTAACACCCGATATAGATAGTGTTCCTGTTCTAAAAAAGTATGCTATTGAAAAAGGAGTAATCGATTCTAAATGGAATTTAGTTACTGGAGATAAAAAAGAAATTTATTATATAGCTAGAAAGTCGTATTTAGCAGTTAAAACAGGGAAGCCAGAAGACTTATATGATATGGTTCATACTGAAAATTTTATTTTAGTTGACCAAAAAAGAAGAATTAGAGGTTTTTATGACGGAACAAATCTAGACGATGTAAAAAAATTATACGAAGACATTTTATATCTAAAAAACAAGTAGTTTTGAATTTATGATAATTATCAATTTGTATTTATAAATATTAGTTATCTTTGTATTTTAATTCAATCTAAATAAGGATGGCAATTTTACTTTCCGACTTAACTATTGGCGAAACAGCCATTATTCTTGATATAAATATTGATGCCATACCGTTAAAACTAGTTGAAATGGGATGTTTGCCTGGAAATAAGGTAAAATTAATTCAAATTGCTCCTTTTGGAGATCCATTTTATTTTAATATTAACGACTCTCACGTGGCAATTCGAAAAGAAACGGCAGAAGAAATAACAGTTGTTCTAGAAAAAAATATTTAATTAAATTTAATGCAAAATACTAACATAAAAGTTGCTTTAATTGGAAATCCAAATGTTGGAAAAACTTCTGTATTTAATCAATTAACAGGTTTAAATCAGCAAGTTGGAAATTACCCAGGAATTACTGTAGAAAAAAAACAAGGCGTTTGTAAATTATCTAATTTAGTGAAAGCCAAAATTATAGATTTACCCGGAACATATAGTTTAAATGCAAATTCCATTGACGAAAACGTTGTTATCGAATTGCTTTTAAATAGAAAAGATACTGATTTTCCGGATGTAGCTGTAGTTGTTACAGAAGTTGAAAACTTAAAGAGAAATTTACTTTTATTTACCCAAATTAAAGACTTAGAAATTCCAACAATTCTAGTAATTAACATGAGTGATAGAATGTCACTTAAAGGAATTGAGCTAAACATATCTTTATTAGAAAAAAAATTAAACACAAAAATTGCTTTAGTAAGTTCTCGCAAAAAAACAGGAATAGAAGAACTTAAAGATTTAATTTTAAATTATAATACTCTTTCAACTAAGCCGTGCTTAAGCGCATCAAGCATTGATCCAGAATACTTTGATAAGCTAAGAAAGGCATTTCCAAATCAATTACTGTATAAACTTTGGCTAGTAATTACCCAAGATGTTAATTTCTTAAATTTAGAACGTAACGAAATTAGGAATTCGTTCACAAAATCGCATGCCGATTTAAAGCGTTTACAACAAAAAGAAACTATTAAAAGATACCAATTTATTAACGATACTTTAAAAATTGGGCAAACGATTGATAAAACAAAAGCATCTGACTTTCAAAGCAAATTAGATAGGGTTTTAACACATAAAGTATTTGGTTATGTAATTTTCTTTGGAATTTTAATGGTTATTTTTCAATCTTTATTTGATTGGAGCAGCATCCCAATGGACTTTATTGATGAAACTTTTGCAAACTTAAGTTCGTATGCAAAAACAAACTTACCACCAGGAGAATTTACTAATCTAATTAGCGAAGGTATAATTCCTGGAATTGGCGGAATTGTTATTTTTATTCCACAAATCGCCTTTTTATTCTTGTTCATTTCTATTTTAGAAGAAAGTGGTTATATGAGTCGTGTAGTTTTTTTGATGGACAAAATCATGCAGAAATTTGGCCTTTCCGGTAAAAGTATTGTCCCATTAATATCTGGAACAGCATGTGCTATTCCAGCAATTATGAGTGCGCGAAACATTGAAAACTGGAAAGAAAGACTAATAACTATTTTAGTAACTCCTTTTACAACCTGTTCTGCAAGATTACCAGTTTACGCCATTTTAATTTCGTTAATAATTCCTGAAAAAAGATTTTTTGGTTTTTTGAGTTTACAAGGTTTAACCTTAATGTTTTTGTATTTAATAGGTTTTGGTTCAGCAGTTTTTTCAGCTTATTTACTGAATAAAATACTAAAAATAAAGTGTAAAACATACTTTGTAGTCGAAATGCCAAGTTATAAGATTCCAATGTTTAAAAATGTTGGTATTAATGTATTAGAAAAAACAAAAGCATTTGTTGTTGGCGCTGGAAAAATAATCTTAGCAATATCAATTATATTATGGTTTTTAGGCTCTCACGGCCCTAGCAAAGGTTTTGAAAATGCAGAAGCAATTGTTTTAAAGTCAAATGAAAATAAAACTATTAGTACTGACGAACTAGAAAATAAAATTACCGCCTACAAATTAGAAAATTCTTATATGGGGATTTTAGGAAAAGCTATCGAGCCAGCTATAAAACCTTTGGGTTATGATTGGAAAATAGGTATTGCAGTAGTAAGTTCTTTTGCAGCACGGGAAGTATTTGTAGGAACTTTAGCAACAATATATAGTGTGGGAACTCATAGTGAAGAAGATGGAACAATTAAAAGTAAAATGGCTGCAGAAGTAAATCCTGTAACAGGTGAAAAAATATTTAACTTCGCCACAGGTGTTTCATTATTATTATTCTACGCTTTTGCAATGCAATGTGTTAGTACCTTAGCAATTGTAAAAAAGGAAACTAATTCCTGGAAATGGCCTATAATTCAATTAGTATTCATGACTGGATTAGCATATATTATTTCATTAATAACCTATCAGTTTTTAAAATAAAAAATCATGCAAGAAATTTTAGTTTACATCACATTAGCAATAGCTGTAGGATTTTTAATAAAAAAATTCTTCCTGAAAAAGAAGCCTAAAAGTTCCAAGTCTTGTGGCGATGATTGTGCTTGCCATTAATTATTTACATAATCAATTTTTAGCAAATAATCTTTTAAACTAATTGCAACGCCTTGCTTTTTTATTGGAAATACTTCTATGCTTCTAATCTTTTTATTTGAAGTGTACTTTTCCAATAACAATTTATTTTCAGGAAAATTTTTAAAATTTATGGTCAACGGTATTTCTTTATAAAAAACATCTTCTTTATAAATTAAAAGTACAAGCTCCACTTCTCCGGCCCAAATACAAGTAAGTCCTTCAGGGCAACGAGAATCTGAAATTATCTTTGAAATTATGATTTTATGACTCTCCCCTATTTTAGTAATTGAATTTGTAATGATTTGCTTTTCCTTTACAATTGGTTTAACAGCACAACTAATCAGAAGCGGAAATAATATGACAAATGAAAAATATTTGACTATTTGTAAGACCATTATAATTGATATTTATCCAGTTTAAAGACTATGTTTATACTATAAATGCATTAAATTCGAAAATTAATAAGTTTAAAGATAAATAAACAATGTAAATAAGTCTACTAATTTTGTTTTTTTAGTTAATAAATTGAATTATTGTTTTTTAAAAGTGGAAAAATAAATGTTTTATTAAAAAATAAACCTAATTAAATAAAATAATAATTTTTTTTATTTTTAACTTGTCTAAATAAGAATTGTGTATTATTTTTGTACTTCAATTTAAAAAAATAAATATGAAACGCTTTTTAATTTTAGCTTTTTTCTTTTTTGTTAGTGCTAATTATGCCCAAAAAACTTCAACAACAATTAGTGATACAATTAATTATTTGAAACCTGTAAATGTTTATTCTATTGAAAACACTCCAGAGAGAATGCCAGAAATAAAAAACAATGCGTTGTTTTCAGGCAAGAAAAATGAAGTTTTGGTATTATCTAATATTACTGGAAATTTCGCAACTAATAATGCAAGAGAAATTTTTTCAAGAGTGCCAGGAGTTACTGTTTGGGAAAATGAAGGATCAGGAATTCAAATAAATGTAGGAGTAAGAGGCTTAAGTCCAAATAGAAGTTGGGAACTTAATACTAGACAAAATGGGTATGACATATCAGCAGATGTGTTTGGTTATCCAGAAGCATATTATAATCCACCTTTAGATGCTGTAGAATCTATTGAATTAATCAGAGGCGGTGCATCATTACAATATGGTCCTCAATTTGGAGGAATGTTAAATTATGTTTTGAAAAGAGAAAAAGAAAAAGAATTTTCATTTGAAACACAAAACACAGTAGGAAGTTATAACTTGTTAAGTAGCTACAATGCAATTGGAGGAAAAATTAATAAATTTTCTTACTACGCATACAATCATTCTAGAAGTGCAGATGGTTGGAGAGAAAATAACGAATATAAAGTAAGAAATTCACATGTGTTTTTACAATATGAATTTACTGAAAACACAAAATTATCGGCAGAATACACTAATATGAATTACCAAATGCAGCAGCCTGGTGGTTTAACAGATGCGCAATATGAAGATAATGATAGACAATCTGGCAGAGAAAGAAATTGGTTTGGGACACCCTGGAATGTTTTTTCTTTAAACTTTGACACAAAATTAGGTGCAAATTTAACCTCAAATACAAAATTATTTGGACTTGTTGCCGAGAGAAATAGTGTTGGTTTTACTGCAACACCAAATATAGAAGATGCCTATAATACAACTACAAATTTGTTAGCGAACCGAGGAGTAGATAGAGATTTTTATAAAAACTTTGGTTTAGAAAACAGAAATATTTTTACCTATAACTTAGGTAAAACCAAAAATAACTTAGCTTTTGGAACACGTTTATATAAAGCAAATACAAGAAGACAACAACAAGGAGTTGGTAGTACTGGATCTGATTTTGATTTAAATATCGAAGGAAACTATCCTAGAGACTTAAATTTTTATACCGAAAACATAACTTTATTTGCTGAAAATCAATTTAAAGTAACCGATTTATTTAGTGTAACTCCAGGCGCTAGATATGAATATATAAACTCCACAGCAGAAGGCCAATTTGGACTAAGTGGCAATAACCCTGTGCTGCTCGAAAACAAAAGAATCACAAGAAATCAACCTTTGTTTGGTCTTGGTTTAGAATATAAAATAAATACAACTAATATATATGCAAATATTTCTCAAGCTTATAGACCTGTTTTATTTTCAGACCTAACGCCACCAGCCGTTACAGATGTTATTGATCCAAATTTAAAAGATGCATCGGGGTTTAATGCAGACCTTGGGTATAGAGGAAGTATTAAAAACTATTTGAATTTTGATTTTAGTGTGTTTTACTTAAGTTACAACAATCGCGTAGGTGGATCACGACAATTTGTGAATAATGATCCTACACAAGGTACTTTTTTATACAGAACAAACTTAGGAGAAACAGTTAATAAAGGAATTGAAAGTTTTGTAAACTTCAACGTAACTCGTTTCTTTAAAATAGAAAATACGCATGGAAATCTTGATGTATTCGCTACTTTAAGTTTTATAGATTCTAAGTACACAAATTTTGAAACGTTTACTACAGCAGGTACCGCACCAAATATAACTATTACACAAAGTAATTTATCTGGAAATCGTGTAGAAAATGCACCAAGATATATTCATAATTTTGGAGCAACATGGAGTAATAATCAGTTTTCAGGTACACTACAATACAAAATGTCTGGACAAGTGTTTACCGATGCAAATAATACCGTTACACCTTCCGCTAATGGAGTAACTGGTTTGTTAGAAGGTTATAATTTATTAGACTTCTCTGCTGAATATAAATTTTTGAAAAATTATAATATTAGAACAGGAATTAATAATTTAACTAACGAAAAATATGCTACTAGAAGAGCTAGTGGCTATCCAGGACCTGGAATATTACCAGGCGAAGGAAGAACATTTTTTCTATCTATTGGTGCAAAATTATAAAAATGAAAAGAATGGGTTTTTAAGTAATTAAAACCCATTCTTTTTTTATCCTAAAGCTACATCTAAAATCATCATTACAATAAATCCGCCAATAAATCCTAGAGTAGCAATATCTGTATTATTAGCTTGTTGCGTTTCTGGTATTACTTCTTCCACAACTACAAATATCATTGCACCAGCAGCAAAAGCTAGAGCATACGGCAATATAGGTGTAAAAAAGGTTACGGCAACAGCACCTAAAACCCCAGCAATAGGTTCCACAATCGCAGATCCTTGTCCGTACATAAAACTCTTTCTTCTGCTCATTCCCATTCTTCTCAAAGGCATAGAAACAGCAATTCCTTCTGGGAAATTTTGAATTCCAATTCCAATTGCTAAAGTAACTGCACCAGCAATAGAAGCTTCTGGAATTCCTGCTGCTACACCGCCAAATAAAACACCAATTGCTAATCCTTCTGGAATATTGTGCATTGTAATGGCTAAAGTTAGTAAAGTGGTTCTTTGCCAAGGAGATTTTATACCTTCTGTTTCCTTAAAGTTAATGTGTAAATGAGGTAATACCTTATCTAATGCAAAAATAAAAAGGGCTCCCAAAGCAAAACCAACTGCTGCCGGAATTACTTTAATAAAACCTTCTCCTTCGCTCATTTTTATAGATGGCGCTAATAAACTCCAAAAACTTGCGGCAACCATAACACCACCTGTAAATCCAAGCATACCATCAAAAAATGTCCTATTCATTTCTTTGAAAAAGAACACAAATGAAGCTCCTAAAGCGGTTACAAACCAAGTGAACATTGTAGCATAAAAAGCCGCTAAAATAGGATCGATGCTTTCTAAATAAGTTAATAGATCTTGAAACATAATTATTGTACGTATAAATTACTAGCTATTTTGTTGGATATGGTAATCTCATTATCATTTATTGCAACAAGTAAAGTGTCGTCAAAACTTTCTTTTTCAATAACTTTAAAGGTCGAACCTAATGCTATTTGTTGTTTGTCTAAATATTGCAAAAACTCTGGTGAAGAATCTTTAACACCCACGCACTTATAAGTAACATTTAAGGCAACTTCAGAAAGCAACTGTTTTTGCAGCTTGATAATTTCTCCTTTTTCATTCGGAATTGGATCTCCATGTGGATCAAAAGCAGGAAAATTTAAAAAAGCATCTAACTTATTAATTAATTTTTCCGATTTAATATGTTCTAATTCCTCTGCAATTTCATGAACTTCGTCCCAAGAGAAATTTAATTTTTCGACCAAAAAAACTTCCCATAAACGATGCTTTCTTACAATCATTTTTGCTGTTAGAGTTCCATTTTCTGTTAAAGTAACACCTTGGTATTTCTTATAAGAAACCACGTCTTTATCTGCTAACTTTTTCAGCATATCCGTTACAGATGATGCCTTAGTATCAAGCATTCCTGCAATTGCATTTGTATTTACTCCTTTTGGAGAAACTAAAGATAAATGGTAAATTACCTTTAAGTAGTTTTCTTCAGAAATAGTCATTTATTTATATTTTAAACAAATATAAACAATTTATTTTTGTGTGTTGAAATAAAATTTTTAGATTTGTCTAAATTATTATTTAAGAATTAATGAAAACTATTTTTATACTATTTGTATTGGCCAGTTCGTTGGCCTTTTCTCAAACCACGTTGAAAGGTAAATTGACAAATAAAACAGAGTCGCTTGCGTTTGTAAATGTTTACATTTCTGAACTTAAAAAAGGAGTAGAAACAGACTTGGACGGAAACTATATTTTAAAAAATATTCCTGAGGGCAATTATACAGTTACCTATTCGTTTGTTGGTTTTAAAACCGAAAAAAGAAAAATCAAGATTAAAAACCAAAAGGAAGTACTATTAAATGTAAACTTAGTCGAAAATAATACTTTAGATGAAATTGTAGTAACGGGAACTTTAAAAGCAGTTTCCCGATTAGAAACACCTGTACCAGTAGAAATTTATACCGCTGCATTTTTAAAGAAAAACCCAACGTCCAATGTTTTTGAAGCACTTCAAAATGTAAATGGTGTGCGGCCGCAGTTAAACTGTAACATTTGTAACACGGGCGACATACATATTAACGGTTTAGAAGGCCCGTATACTATGGTAACGATTGATGGAATGCCTATTGTGAGCGGACTTTCAACTGTTTATGGATTATCTGGAATTCCAAATTCATTAATTGACAGAATTGAAATTGTAAAAGGACCAGCTTCTTCTTTATATGGTAGTGAAGCGGTAGGCGGATTAATTAATATAATTACTAAAACGCCAACTACTGCCCCAAAATTTTACGCCGATTATTTTACTACTTCTTGGTTGGAACATAACATTGATTTAGGCGCGAAATATAAAATTGGTAAAAATATTAATTCGCTTTTAGGAATTAATTACTTTAATTATTCTAATGCAATTGACAACAATAACGACAACTTTACCGATGTTACTTTGCAAGACAGAATTTCTATTTTCAATAAATTTAACCTCGAAAGAAAAAGCAATAAAGAATTTAGCATTGCCGGAAGATTTTTCTATGAGGACCGTTGGGGCGGAGAAATGCAATGGAATAAAAGTTACCGTGGCGGAAGCGAAGTCTATGGCGAAAGTATTTACACCGCTCGTTATGAATTATTAGGAAAATACCAATTACCTGTTTCTGAAAACATCTTTGCTTCGTTTTCTTACACAAATCATAACCAAAATTCGGTTTACGGAAACACTATATTTTTAGCACAACAAGAAATTGCATACGGACAAATGACTTGGGATAAGAAAATTGAAAACCACGATTTTTTAATTGGAACTGCTTTTCGATACCAATATTATAACGATAATACGATCGCTACTATAGCTTCTGAAAAAACTAAAATTAGTAGTATTTTTGTACAAGATGAAATAAAATTGGCCGAAAAACACAGCGTTTTATTAGGATCAAGATATGATTATAATAATATTCACGGCTACATATTTACACCTAGAATTGCTTACAAATGGAAACCAACAGAGAAATCCATTTTTAGAATCAATTCTGGAACAGGTTTTAGAGTTGTAAATTTGTTTACCGAAGAACATGCTGCTTTAACAGGCTCGAGAGATGTTATAATTACGGAAGATTTAAAACCTGAAAAATCATATAATATCAACGTGAATTATCTTAAAAAGATGACTTTTAAAAACGGGGTACACGCCGTTATAGAATTTTCAGGTTGGTACACTTATTTTACCAATCAAATTTTACCAGATTACGATACAAATCCAGAACAAATTATTTATTCCAACTTAAATGGATATTCCAAAACAATGGGCGTTACCGGAAATATGGATTTAATTTTCCCATTCGGATTAAAAACAATATTTGGCTTTACCATTTTAGATTCTAAAAACAAACGAGACGGGATAATAAGCACCCCTATTTTAACGGAAAAATATAGCGCAACTTGGGGTATAACTTACGATATTCCTAAATGGTTTGTATCTATAGACTACACAGGAAATTTATACGGACCTATGCGTTTGCCGCTACTTGGTGATTTAGACCCAAGAAAAGAATATTCCCCTATTTGGAGCATACAAAACATTCAATTTACGTATAAAAAGTTTAGCAAATTTGAAATATATGGTGGTGTGAAAAATTTATTGAATTGGACACCAAATAGAGGAAACCCTTTTATTATTGCAAGAGCAAACGATCCTTTTGATAATAATGTTACTTTCAATGCTAACGGAAACGCAGTAGCAACACCTGACAATCCTTATGCACTAACTTTCGACCCTGGTTATGTTTATGGTCCTAATCAAGGCATTAGAGGATTTATTGGAGTTAGGTATAATTTATTGTAAGAGAAAATACTTCTTATATGTAAAAATAATGGCTAAATTGCAAAACTGCCACCCTTTAAAAACAAGAACTTATGTTGATATTTTAGCATTTGTAACTTAAAATCAAAAATCAAAGCATAACTTTGACAATGAATTTAAATATTTAACATCCAATGTTGCCAAGATTGCTATTGTAAGCAAAATTGGAGTGAACAAAAAAATCTAAATAACATTATGTACTTGCTTTTTTAGAATTTAATGAAACACTATAATTACATTTTTACAGGAACTGGATTAGCTGCTTTATTAACAGTCTATGAGATGGTCTTGTCTAAAAAATTTGAACATAAATCTATTCTTTTAATAGACAGTGATGCTAAGAAAACAAACGATAGAACTTGGTGTTTTTGGGATGATGCATCGCTTTTTAATAATATTCTTTCTAAAAAATGGGATGCTACTCTTTTTGCAAATGAAAGTTTTCGAAAGAAATTAAATATTACACCTTATCATTATAAAATGATTCAAGGTTTGGATTTTTATAATTTCGTTTTTAATGAAATCTCAAAGCATGAAAACATTCACTTTTTGCAAGAAAAAGTAGTTACTTTATCAGAATTAGAAGGAAAATGTTTAGTAGAAACGGAAGGAAAAAAATTTACTTGCAACAAAGTTTTTAACTCCATTTTTAATGCAACTTTAGTTACTTCACAAAAAAAATATCCTTTATTACAACAACATTTTATTGGTTGGTTTATAAAAAGTAAAAAAACTGTTTTTGACGAAAACGCAGCAACTTTCATGGATTTTTCTGTAAATCAAAACGGAAACACACGATTTATGTATGTTTTACCTACCTCAAAAAAGGAAGCTTTAGTAGAATATACTTTGTTTTCAAAAGATTTACTTTCCAAAGAAGAATATGAGATTGAAATTGAATTATATCTTAAAAATTTAGGCATAATAGAATATGAAATTGTGGGAAAAGAGCAAGGAAATATTCCAATGACATGTTATCCGTTTTGGAAAAATAACACCCAAAACGTTTTAAATATTGGTTCTTCTGGTGGTTGGACAAAAGCGAGTACAGGATTTACTTTTAAAAACGCAACAAAAAAATCGAAAGAATTAGTGCAATTTCTAGAAACAGAATCTGATTTTACTAAATTTCACAAAAAAAATAAATTTTGGTTTTATGATTTGCTGTTTATTGATCTATTGTACAAGAATAATGCAATAGGGTCTAAACTATTTTCTGATCTATTTAAAGATGAGAATTCAGGGTTAATACTGAAATTTTTAGACGAAAAAACATCCTGGTTAGAAGACTTAAAAGTAATTTTAAAATGTCCGAGAATACCATTTCTAAAAGCTTTGTTAAGAAGAATTTTTCGATAGCATCTTATCTATTATGCTATAATTAAATTTTATGGTTTCTTTAAAATAATTCTTTAAAAATCATTGTATATTTGTGAAAGAATAAAAAACAGAAAATCTATTATAGAACATCTGAAAATCTAAATTAAAAAATATGTATCCAGAAGAAATGGTAAAACCAATGAAAGCCGAATTAACGGACGCTGGTTTTCAAGAATTATATAGCGCAGCAGATGTTGATAATGTACTTGCAAAAGAAGGAACAACATTAGTAGTAATTAATTCTGTTTGTGGTTGTGCAGCAAGAAATGCACGTCCAGGAGCTAAAATGAGTCTAGACAACGCAAAAAAACCTACACAAACGGTTACTGTTTTTGCAGGAGTGGATAAAGATGCTGTTAATAAAACCAGAGAACATATGTTTCCTTTTCCTCCATCATCACCTTGTATGGCATTGTTTAAAAACGGAGAATTAGTTCATATGTTAGAGCGCCATCATATTGAAGGTCGACCTGCAGAGTTAATTGCTGAAAACTTAAAAGACGCTTATAACGAACATTGTTAATTAATAAGCTTAAATAGTATAAAAAACCATCAAAATTGATGGTTTTTTTATTATATAAATTACCTTTGTATTAAATTAAGCTTAACCTATGCAAAAAAAAGTATCTTATCCATTATCAGTAGTGTATACAGCGCTATTCCTATTTTGGTTGTTACTATTTCATCCCATACAATGGTTTTGTTTTAATGTTTTAGGATATAACGGCCATAGATGGAGCGTTGCCATAATGAATTTATTTTTATTAAGGTCCTCTCATCTTCTAGGAACTACTTATCATTTTGAAGGATTAGATAAATTGCCAAGAAATGTACCTTTAGTAATTGTTTCTAACCATCAAAGTTTACATGATATTCCTGCTGTACTGTGGTTTATGCGTGCATGGCATCCAAAGTTTATAAGTAAGAAAGAACTTGGAAAAGGAATACCTAGTGTTTCTTATAATTTAAGAAACGGTGGCTCTGCTTTAATTGACAGAAAAGATTCGAGACAAGCACTTAGTGAAATAAAAAAAACTGCCGAGTATATAAATAAAAACAATTATTCGGTTATGATTTTTCCTGAAGGGACAAGAGGAAAAAAAGGCGTGCCAAAACCATTTTCAATAAACGGTTTAAAAATGCTTTATAAATTTGCACCTGATGCTTATTTTGTGCCAATTACGATAAATAATTCATGGAAAATGGACAGATACGGAAAATTTCCAAAAGGATTGGGAGCTAAAATATCTTTCAAAATTCAGGAACCTTTAAAAATATCAGATTATTCTTTTGAAGAAATTTTTGAAAAAACAGAAAAAATAATAATTAAACATATAAAAACAGCATAATGTCGATACAAAACGTACGTTTAGAAGTAATGCAATTTTTAGAAAAGAAAATTGACAGCTTCGTAGAAGAATATTTAATTCCAGTTGAAAAAATTTGGCAACCAACAGATCTTTTACCAGATTCCAAAAGTGAAAACTTTTTAGAAGAAGTAAAAGAATTAAGAGAAATTGCAAAAGATTTACCTTATGATTTCTGGGTATCCTTAGTTGGAGACACCATTACAGAAGAAGCATTGCCAACCTATGAAACTTGGTTAATGGATATTGAAGGAGTTACTCAAAAAGGAGAAAATGGAGACAATGGATGGGCTAAATGGTTGCGCCAATGGACTGGTGAAGAAAATCGTCATGGTGATGTTCTAAACAAGTATTTATATCTTTCGGGAAGAGTAAATATGAGAGAAATAGAGATGACTACGCAACATTTAATAAACGATGGTTTTGATCCGGGAACTGGTAGAGATCCTTATAAGAATTTCGTGTTTACAAGTTTCCAAGAATTAGCAACCTATGTTTCGCATAATCGTGTGGCACAAATGGCTAAGAAATATGGAGATAATAAATTATCCAAAATGTGTCGTTTAATTGCTGGTGACGAAATGCGCCATCACCATGCATACAGCCATTTTGTTAAAAAAATATTTGAAGTAGATCCAAGTGAAATGATGTTGTCTTTTCAATACATGATGAAAAATAAAATTAATATGCCTGCGCAATTAATTCGTGAATCTGGACAAAAAATGGGAACTGCTTTTGAAGAATTTTCAAATTCAGCACAACGAATAGGAGTTTATACTGCTATGGATTATGTGGATATTATGCAAAAGTTAATTGAAAAATGGGAAATTGAAAAAATGGGTAATTTAACTGGCGAAGCAGAGAAAGCAAGAGATTATTTAATAAAATTACCTGCTAGAATGGCTAGAGTTTCAGAAAGAATAATTACACCAGAGCAAGTTCATATTTTTAAATGGGTAGAACCTGCTAAGTTATAATTAAAATATTTATTGTACTTGAAAGTGGCTTTTCTTAAATTTTTTTTGAAAAGCCACTTTTTTTTTGATATTAAATTATGAATAATACAATAGACAATACGATACTTTTTGTAAAGAAACAATTAGAAAATACTGAAGGTGGACATGACTGGTTTCACATAGAACGCGTTTATAAAAACGCAATTCTTATAGCTAAAAGTGAACAAAATTGTAATTTAGAAGTCGTTAAATTAGGCGCTTTACTTCATGATATTGCAGACAGTAAGTTTCATAATGGTAACGAAACAATAGGACCAAAAGTTGCTCGTGCATTTTTGGAAAATGAAAATATTGCAGAAAAAACCATTAATCATGTTGTTCAAATAATTGAAAATATTTCTTTTAAAGGCGGAAACTTTGAAAATAAATTTAGTTCAAAAGAATTAGAAATTGTACAAGATGCAGACAGGCTTGATGCAATTGGTGCAATTGGCATTGCCAGAACCTTTAATTATGGAGGCTTTAAAAACAGAACTATTTACAACCCAAATATTGCCCCAAACCTCAACATGAGTATAAAAGAATATAAAAATAGTAATGCACCAACAATTAACCATTTTTATGAAAAGCTATTGCTTTTAAAAGACAAAATGAATACCCAAAGTGGAAAAAAAATTGCTGTAGAAAGACACCAATTTATGGAGACTTTTTTATCTCAATTTTATGCCGAATGGGAAGGTGAAAAATAAAACTTAAAACTTATATTTTTTAACCACTCTATAACCAAAATAACCATCTGCAAAAACATAATTTATTTTTCCGGAGTAATTTATTTTCTCTTCTATAAAGAATATGCGAATTCCATCAAACTCTTCATATACGTAATCCTCTAATTGGATAGTTGAAGTAGCTTTATTTAAAGTATAAAAATAACTTTCCTCCACTTCATTTGTTGCAAAGTAAAAATTAACTAACAATAAAAAACTTATAGAAAAACTGAATAAGAGAACCATTAAATAAGGAAGCTCTTTCTTTAAATGGCACATTATAATTGGTAAATAACAAACAGCATAAAGTGCTACCAAAAGGTAAGATCCAATTAGTGTATTTAATCCAATAGTTAAAAAAACATAAAAATTGAGTAAAAAAACAAATAAAACATGTGTTTTTTTACTCAAAAATGTATTTTTTAATTCGTTTTTTTTAAAATAAACAAGCTTTTTAAAAGTAAAAGCTATTAAAGGAGATGTTAGTATAAATAAAACCAAAAACATTATAATTCCTTGGATATTGTATTTCATGTACCAGTAAACAGGTAAAACAAATACAACATATATTGCAGCAAAAATGATTGCAATTTTTATAATTGTTTCTAAAAAACTTATTTTTTCTTCTTTAAACATAAAAAATAATTGAAATTACGATTACAACTCCTTTCAGAATTATAATTGGAATTGCATTCTTTTTATCATTAAATATTTAATTAAACCAAGAATCTTTATTAATTTATTTCCCCGGAAAAACTGCTTTTCTCTTTTCTAAAAATGCCGTAGTACCTTCTTTAAAATCTTCTGTACCAAAACTAGCACCAAAGTTTTTAATTTCTACTTCGTACCCATTTACTCCATCTGTAAAATTAGCGTTTACTGCTTCAATAGCTTTTGCAATTGCAACAGTAGAATTTCTAGTGATTTTTGATGCAATTCCCTTAGTGAAATCTAACAATTCTTCTTGAGCAACTACATGGTTAACTAAACCATAGTTTAATGCTGTTGGAGCATCAATCATGCCAGCAGTCATAATCATTTCCATTGCTCTTCCTTTACCAACTAATTGTGTTAAACGTTGTGTTCCTCCATAACCTGGAATTACTCCTAATGTTACTTCTGGCAATCCCATTTTTGCATTATCTGAAGCTACTCTAAAATGACAAGCCATTGCTAACTCTAGTCCACCACCAAGTGCAAAACCATTTACTGCTGCAATAACTGGTGTACTTAAATTTTGTACATAATCAAATAATAATGCTTGCCCTTCAGCTGCTAGTTTACCTCCGTTTTCAACTGAAAAATTAGCAAATTCAGAAATATCTGCACCAGCTACAAATGCTTTTTCGCCACTTCCTGTTAATATTATAACTTTTGTAGACAAATCTTCCTTTAAAGATTTAAAAGCGTCATGTAATTCTTGAATGGTAGCTTTATTTAATGCGTTTAATTTTGTGGGGCGGTTAATCGTAATAATTGCAATACTTTCTTGTTTTTCAATTAGAATGTTTTCCATTTTTTTATATTTTAAAATTGTATTTATTTAAGAAGTTATAGGAAACGAAACAAAGAATTCTGTTCCTTTGCCTTCTTCGCTTTTAAAGGTTATTGTTCCATTATAATTTTCAATAATTTTTTTGATAATTGCTAAACCAAGACCCATTCCGCTAGATTTAGTAGTAAATTTTGGCTCAAAAATACATTCTTTATTTTCTTCTAAAACACCCTTTCCATTATCTTTCACGCTTATAATAACGTTATTTGCATTTTTGTAAACAGACACTAGTATTAAATTATTTTCTTGTTCCTCTGGCATTGCTTGAATTGCATTTTTTACCAAATTTGTAATTACTCTTATAAGCTGTGTTCTATCTAATCTTGTAATAATTAAATCTTCTGAACTGGTAAATTGAATATATTCTTCATTAAAAATATCTAAAGCTAATGGAATAATTTTAACGACGTCTAATGTTTCATTTTGTTGCGCGGGCATGGATGCAAAATTTGAAAAAGCACTTGCCACAGCACTCATTGTGTCTATTTGTTGGATTAGAGTTTTAGAATAATCCTCTAATTTGTTCTTTACATTTGGATCGGTTTCGTCAAATTTTCGTTGGTAGTTTTGCACTGTTAAACGCATTGGCGTAAGCGGATTTTTGATTTCATGTGCCACTTGTTTTGCCATTTCGCGCCAAGCTTGCTCTCTTTCTCCTTGTGCTAACTTTACAGCACTTTCTTCTAGTTTATCTACCATGTTGTTGTAAGATTTTACTAAAAGACTTATCTCTTGACTTCCTTCTTCTAATTCTATTTTTTTATTTAAATGTTCTAAATTAGTTTCTTGTAATTTGTATGTAATAATTTGCAATGACTTAGTAATATATCTAGAAAGAAAATAAGATAACATAATAGAAATTAACACCATTATGAAATATACTTGACTGAAGCGAACAAGAAAATTCTTTAATTCATTGTTATAAAAGCCTGGATCTTCTTCATAAGGCAAATTTAAAATTGATAAGGGTTTGAACTTTGCATCTTTGATATAACTGTAGGAAGAGCGGTGCTTTTGCCCGTCAACAATAGATAATTCGACGTATCTTTTTTCAGCTGTATTTTTTAGTTTTTTTAGTGTTGAAGGCTTAATATTTGGTTGTACACTATCTAATTTAAAAACAGCTTTTGAAGTAATTAAGAGCTTCCCATCTAAATCACTCATATTTATTGCTAAGCTATGAATGTCTGACAATTCATGGATTCTATCTTTAAATATTAAGGGAACATTCTCAGTAGTTAAAGGATAAGTAGTTGTTTGTAATATGTAGTTAATATGTTCAACAATTGCAACTTGTTTTCTCTCTAATCTTTCTTGATGGTATTCTTTTGCTTCTTTACCAAACTGATAGATGGAGACAATTGCTATTAAAACCGAAGCAATAACGGTTAATAGTATCATGGACAAAAATATTCTAACTCTGAGGGATGCTGTTTTTATATTAAAAATTTTAATTTTCATTATTATTTTTCTCTTATACGTTTATAAATTTTAAACCCAAGCATGATTATAATAGAAAAAACAAAAATTCCAAATACGCCATAAATCCAATTAATAGCACTTTTTAAAATAACCAAAAATACAACTGCAAATAAAATTAAAGTTGCTCCTTCATTAAAAATTCTATAAAAGTTAGAGCTATTTTTTACTTCATTTTTTTGTAATTGTTTAAAAATTTGGTGGCATTTTGCATGATATATATACAAAAATAAAACAAATGCTAGTTTTACGTGCATCCAAGGTTGCTCTAACCAAAAGGGACTTAAATACAATAAATAAAAAGCAAACAAACTAGCTAAAATAGCACTTGGCCATGAAATAATGTACCAAAGTCTATATTGCATTAATTGGTATTGTTTGATTAAAATATCTTGTTCTGGTTGTGGTTTTTGTTTTGCTTCTGCATGGTATACAAATAAGCGAACAATATAAAAAAGTCCGGCAAACCAAGTGATTACGAATATTAAATGTAATGCTTTTATATAGTTATATTCCATTGTTTATTTTATTTAATGGATTTTTTTGATAAATCTTTTATTAACTTTTTATATGATTTTATTATTATTGCATTTGATGATTTTGTAAAATGCACATCACTACTGCTATTTTCTAAAATTTTTGAAGAAGCAATAACTTTTTGTGAGAAAATAATTTCTAAACGGTTTAAATCATAAATTTCTAAAACAACCTCATTATTATTAGTCTCGTTACTGTCTTTATAATTGTGGTTCGTTAAAGAAATAACACCCAAATTATTTTTAGTGTTTCTGGCTTTGATATTTATAAAATAATCAAAATTTGTACCAATTTTCAAATTTTTTAAATCTTTAGTATTTGGGTTTAATGCTGTTTTTCTTTCTAATAGAATGTCTTTGGCATCCGCAATACGAATTACTCTATTTGCTAAAAGAGATGTGAAATCTTGTAGCGCAATTTCATTTAGTTTTTTTTCTACACCGTAAGGAGCGTCTATTTCGTTTAACAACCATCTTCCTTCTCTAAAATTTACACCTATTCTTTGTGTTTTATTTTCATAAATATAATTTGTGGAAGAACAAGACGTCCATAAAAAATAAAAAGTTAGTAAGAAAATACTTTTTTTCATGTCAAATTAATTTTCTTTTCATTTCTCTCTTCAAAAACAAACCCGTTACCACCGTTGCTAAAACATCGGCAATTGGAAATGAAATCCATACTCCAAAAATGCCATAATAATTTGGTAAAATTAAAATTAGTGGGATTAAGAAAAATCCTTGTTTGGTTAAAGTTAATAGTAATGCTGGACCCGCCTTTCCTGCTGCTTGAAAATAAGCTGCTCCAATTAATTGAATTGCAATAATTGGAGATGCTGCAAAAACAATACGAAGTGCATTTGGCGTTTCTTTTATAATATCTAAATCTTTTGAGAAAACTGCAACTATTGGTTCCGCAAAAATTAATATAATTAAAAAAATAACAGTTGCTAAACCAGCCGCCCATTTTATAGAAGTAGTAATTGTTTCGCTAACTCTAACATAATTTTTAGCACCATAATTATATCCGGCAATGGGTAAAAATCCTTGTGTAACTCCTAATATTGGAAACAAAGCAAACATTAACATTCTACTTACAATTCCATAAATAGCTACAGAATGTTCTCCACCATGTTCATAAAGCGTATGATTTAAAATTATAGCTAAAATTGCAACAACTCCTTGACGTGCAAAAGTTACAAATCCTAAGGAACTAATTTCAGAAACAATTTTTAAATCAATGAAATAATGTCTTAGTTGTAAACGTAACTCACTTCTAGAAACAAAAAACCACAAAATAAATGTAAAACACATAAAATAAGAAATAGAAGTTGCCAGTGCAGCACCAAACATTCCCATATTCATAAATTTTATAAAAATTATATCTAATATAATATTACTAAAAGCAGGAATAATCATTGCAATCATTGCAAACTTTGGTTTTCCTTCTGCCCTTATAACGGTATTTCCCATCATACAAAGAGCTAAAAAAGGAACACCGTATAAAACCGGCATAAAAAACTCTTTCGCCGGCTTCATAATTGCGCCATTTGCACCAAAAAGCAATAATACTTCTTCTGAATAAAAGGAACCAATAACCACTGAAATAACAGCTAAAATAAGCGTCATCATAATCTGATTCCCAAAGGTTTTTAACGCTTTTTCAGAATTTTCAGCACCCAAAGCTCTTGAAATAATAGAGCTTCCTCCAATACCTAATGCCATTCCTAAAGATGAAATTAGGAAAGTTATTGGTAAAACAACCGAAACCGCAGCAATTGCTAATGTTCCTATCCATTGCCCAACAAAAATAGTGTCGATAAGTATGTTTACAGACATGAATAATATGCCTATGGAAGCAGGAACCGATTGTTTAATCAGTAGTTGTTTTATACTTAAAGTACCTAATTCTGAAGAAGATAGTGCCATTATACCGTTTCCTCCTGGTTTTGAAAAGCCCATTGGTCCACCCAACGGCTAAGTGTTTTTGCCCATTCATCATCGTCATTTAAACATGGAATAGCTAAAAATTCTTCGCCCCCACGTTCTTTAAATTCATGCTTAGCTTCCATTGCAATTTCTTCCAAAGTTTCTAAACAATCTGAAACGAAAGCCGGAGTTACAACTGCTAGTTTTTTAATTCCTTTTTCTGGCATTTTATTAACTTCAACATCCGTATAAGGAGTTAACCATTTGTCTCCTGCTAAACGCGATTGAAATGTTTGACTGTATTTTCCTTCTTCAATTCCTAAAAACTCTACCACTTGTTTTGTTGTTTCATAACATTGGTGACGGTAGCAGAATTGGTGCGCTGGTGAAGGGGTATTACAGCAACTTCCATCAATTTTACAATGACTTTTAGTAATGTCAGTTTTACGAATATGACGTTCTGGAATACCATGGTAAGAAAACAATAAATGATCGTATGCAAAACCTTCTAAATGCTTTTTGATTGAATTTGATAAATCTCGGACATAATCTTTTTGGTTGTAAAAAGCAGGAACTATTGTAAAATGCATCTGCGGAAATTTTTCCTTACGAAGTTTCTCTGCTAAAACTAAAATTGTCTGTGTAGAAGCCATTGCATATTGTGGATACAAAGGAAATAATAACACTTCGGTAATACCCTGATCACTTAATTTTTGCAACCCACTTTCTATACTTGGGTTTCCATAACGCATTGCTAATTCAACAGGAATACTAACCTGTTTTTGAATTTTTGCTTGTAATCTTTTAGATAAAATAATTAAAGGGGAACCCTCGTCCCACCAAATTTTTGCATAAGCTGCAGCTGATTTTTTTGGTCTAGTTTGTAAAATAATTCCTCTTACTAATAAAGCACGTAATAAAAACGGAACGTCAATTACATATTCGTCCATTAAAAATTCGTCTAAATAAGGCTTTACGTCTTTTGCTGTTGGGCTTTCTGGTGAACCCAAATTTACTAATAATACTCCTTTTTTCATCTTAATAGTTTATTACAGTTTTCTTAAACGTTTAAATTTAAATTCATTAAATATTTTTTTGGAGTGGTACCAAATTTCTTTTTAAAAGCAGCAATAAAATGACTAGACGTGCTATATCCTATTTGTAAACCCACTTCATTTACGTTATAAGAGCCACTATCTAACATTTTGCGAGCAGTTTCCATTTTATAATCAAATAAAAAACTATAAACACTAGCTCCATAAATTTGTTTAAAACCAGTTTTTAATTTTTTAATATTTAAACCCACTAGATCTGCTAATTCTTGTAAACCTGGGGGCTCTGCCATATTACTTATTATAATTTCTTTGGCTTTTTTTATTTTCAAAACATTTTCTTCATCAATTAAAAAAGGACAATTTTCTGCATTTGGATCTTCATTTCTATTAAAATACAAACTTAACAATTCATATCCTTTCCCTTTTAAATATAAGTTTTTAACGGACGTATTTTGATTGTAATGAAAAATTTGATTCAAAACAATAGCCATTGCAGGGCTTATATCTTCTTCACCATAATATTTTTTTTCGCTATTTTCTTTACTCAAAAAAGGAATATGTTCTGCTTCTGAAGAAAATAAAGTATGAAATTTTTTAATAGAAACGAAAACAGAAATTATCCATGATTTTGGCGCAATCTCTAAATGAATTGGTAATTCCTTTTGCGGATTGTAAAACAAAAGCGATTTCTCTTCGTTTAAATCTAGTGCATAATTGCCTTTATTAAATACAAATTTTCCTTTTCCTTTTACATTAAAATGAAATTGGATTAAACCTGTTTTAACTTGTTTTTCAACATGTTGCACTTCATTAGAGTCGTTTTGAAAACGCAGTAAAATAAAATCTTGTTCAATTTTTATTTCTTCTAAAGTACCCATAGCGTTATTTTTTAAATTTTTAAAACGAAATTAATTTTTTTGTTATTTAGAATTACTCTAAATAAATATTTTATTAATCCTTTGTTTCAGTACAAAATTAAGGGTTTTTAAATTTAAAAACCTATTTTTTCAAGAAAAAACTAACATCGTTAAAAAAAGACCTTTTAGCGTTACTTTTACAAAAAGTATAAAAGTACATTTGTATTCCTTAATAATGGGAAAGAAAACATGGATACGAATAATACAGTTAAACACTCTTCTTTTTATGCAGTTGGCTTAAGTTACAAGAAAGCAGATGCCGAAATGAGAGGTAAATTTAGTTTAGATGAAAAATCTAAAACAAAACTGTTACTTCAAGCAAAAAAAGAAGGCATCGAAAGCTTATTAGTAACCTCCACTTGCAATAGAACAGAAATATACGGTTTTGCACAACATCCTTTCCAATTAATAAAATTGCTTTGTGAAAATAGTAGAGGAACTGTTGAAGACTTTCAAAAAGTAGCATACGTTTACAAAAATAAAGAAGCTCTAAATCACATTTTTAGAGTTGGTACAGGTTTAGACAGCCAAATTCTTGGTGATTTTGAAATTATATCTCAAATTAAATCTAGTTTCGTTGAAAGTAAAAGTTTAGGCGTAGCAAATTCATACATGGAGCGCATGGTTAATGCGGTTATTCAAGCTAGTAAGAAAGTAAAAAACGAAACCGAAATAAGTTCTGGAGCAACCTCTGTTTCTTTTGCTTCTGTACAATATATAATGCATACCGTTCCAGATATTGGAAATAAAAATATTTTGCTTTTTGGTACTGGTAAAATTGGAAGAAATACTTGTGAAAACTTAGTAAAACATACTAAAAACCAACATATTGTTCTTATTAATAGAACCAAAGAAAAAGCACAAAAAATAGCTGGAAAATTTAACTTAATTGTTAAAGACTATGCAGATTTACAATTAGAAATTCAAAAAGCAGATGTTTTAGTTGTTGCAACTGGCGCACAAAATCCAACGGTGGATGCTGAAATTCTAAAATTAAAAAAACCTTTGCTTATTTTGGATTTGTCTATTCCAAAAAATGTGAACGAGAATGTGCAAAATATAGAGGGCGTTTCACTGGTACATTTAGACTACTTATCTCAAGTAACAGACGAAACTATCGAAAAAAGAAAAGCATTTATTCCAGCAGCCGAACATATTATTGAAGAAATAATTAGTGAATTTTTAATTTGGTCAAAATCCAGAAAATTTGCACCTACAATTCATTCTTTAAAAGAAAAACTTTCAAATATTAAACAAGCGGAATTAAACTACCAGCGAAAAAAAATAGATAATTTTAATGAAGAACAAGCTGAAATTATCAGCAATAGAATCATTCAAAAAATTACAACTCACTTTGCAAATCATTTAAAAGATGACGACACAATGGTTGACGAAAGTATCGAATGGATTAATAAAGTTTTTCTATTGAACAATTAAACTTCAATCTAAATTATAAACAGTAGGAAATTAAAACTATTAGTAAATAAATATTTTTCAAAACTTGAAGATTAACAGCTTAATAATTCTTAATTTCTCAAGAGTTTAAAAAAATTGAAATGTTAGAAAAAACAATACGTATAGGAACGCGAGATAGTGAATTAGCACTTTGGCAAGCGCATACTGTTCAAAAAAAATTAAATGACTTGGGTTATGCAACCCAAATTATAGCCGTAAAATCTACGGGCGATTTAATTTTAGACAAACCTTTATATGAATTAGGGATTACAGGTATTTTTACAAAAACTTTAGACATTGCCATGTTAAAAGAAGAAGTAGATATTGCCGTTCATTCTATGAAAGATGTTCCTACTATATTACCAAATGGTATAGTGCAAGGTGCAGTTTTAGAAAGAGCCAGCACTCTAGATATTTTAGTACATAAAGGAAATCTAGATTTTCTAAAAACAAATGGAATTATTGCCTCTGGAAGCTTAAGAAGAAAAGCGCAATGGCTAGATAAATATCCTTCGCACAAAGTAGAAGATTTAAGAGGAAACGTAAACACTCGCATGCAAAAACTGCATGACAACAACTGGAATGGAGCTATTTTTGCAGCTGCAGGTTTAGACCGAATCAATTTAAAACCTAGTGATTATATTGATTTAGACTGGATGACACCAGCGCCAGCTCAAGGAGCAATGCTTGTAGTTGCCATGGAAAAGGATAATTTTATATTAGAAGCCTTAAAAAATTTAAACCACAAGGAAACGGAAATTTGCACTTATATTGAAAGACAATTTTTACGCACTTTAGAAGGTGGTTGTACAGCTCCAATAGGGGCTTTAGCTATAAAAAAAAGGAATCAAATTGATTTTAAAGGTGTTTTATTTTCTTTAGACGGAAAAGAAAAGTTTACGATAGAAAAAAGTTGTAATTTTGACGCTTATATAAACTTTGGTCAATATTGTGCCAATGAAATTTTAAAAAACGGAGGTAAATCTTTAATGGAGAAACTTCGAATAGCATTAAAAGTGAAATAAGCACTCCAAAATGGAAAAAGAATCCTTACTCAATTACCTATATCGTTTTTTTGACATCATAGTTTTGTTGTTTATTGTATTTGATTTTGGATATGATTTTGAAGAAAATTATAACTCACCACATGTTATAGGTTTAATATTACTTTCCATTTTATTACTTTTTTTTAATGCCTTTAAATACTTTACCTATAAGTATCAAATTAATAAAAAAGTAGCTCTTGTAAACCTTATAATTTTAATTGTTGTTTTTATAATTTCAGCAATAATGGTCTTACTAAATATTGATTTTAGTTGGAGTTACATTTTGCAAAAAATTAAACCAGTCTTAGAAAGTGGTCTTGTTTTTTACTTTTTACTAAGGCTGCTGGTTTTAGTAAGACATATTTATGATCTTTATTTTAATCCTGCAATTGTATTTGTGGGCAGTTTTATGATTTTAGCCATTTCTGGAGCCTTTTTGTTAATGACTCCAAGTGCTACAACAAACGGAATTTCTTTTACAAATGCTATATTTACAGCTACGAGTGCTGTTTGTGTAACAGGGTTGGCTGTAGTAGATACTGCAGAAGATTTTACACTAATTGGCCAATCTATAATTTTAGTTTTAATTCAACTTGGCGGAATCGGAATATTAACTTTTACTTCCTTTTTTGCATTTTTTTTTAGAGGAGGCTCCTCTTTCAAAGAAGGATTAAATACTAAAGATTTTATTGCTACAGAAGGATTAAAAGATGTCTTTAGAGCTGCACTAAATGTAGTTGTTTTCACTATTAGCGTGGAAATTGTAGGAGCTGTTTTTATTTATTCTTCTATAGTAGGAAACAACGCTATTGAAAATAAATTTTTCTTTTCCATTTTTCACTCTATTTCGGCATTTTGTAATGCTGGGTTTTCTATTTTTTCAAATGGTTTATTTGACGAAAGCATTCGTTTTCATTATTATTTCCAATGGATAATAATGATTTTAGTAGTTTTTGGAGGACTTGGACATAACATAGTGTTCAATTTTTACCAATACTTAAAAACATATATACTAGAGTTATTCAACACTAAAATTATTCACAAAGAAGTTAGAATAATTACTTTGAATACTAAAATAGTTATCTATACTACGTTAATGTTATTAATAACAGGTTGGATTTTTTTATTTATATCTGAATATAACAACACCTTACTTATTCACGATACCTTATTTGGAAAAATAACAAATGCTGCATTTAATTCAGTAACGCCAAGAACGGCTGGTTTTAATGTAATCGACTTTACTGAAATGACAGTTCCTTCCTTGTTATTTATCATATTTTTAATGTGGGTTGGAGCTTCACCAGCCTCCACAGGTGGTGGTGTAAAAACCAGTACCTTTGCAATTGCAACCTTAAATATTTTTGCTGTTGCTCGTGGAAAAAACAGAATACAATTATTTGGGAGAAGAATAACAAGCCAATCTACATCGAGGGCTTTTGCCATTTTATGTATTTCATTAATAGTTATTGGTGTATCTATTATGGCACTATTAATTTTTGAACCAACAGACACTCCTGTTCTATCTGTTGCATTTGAGTGTTTTTCTGCATACAGTACGGTTGGGTTAAGTTTAAATCTTACTCCAAATCTTACAGAACCTAGCAAATATGTAATTATTGCAACAATGTTTATTGGAAGAATTGGAATGCTCAATTTAATGATTGGTTTGCTTAGACAAATGAACCACCAATTTTATGAGTATCCAAGAGAAAATATTTTGATTAACTAATCTATGCACAAATGAAAATAATAGTTTTTGGTTTAGGAAATTTCGGAATGTCACTTGCTTTAAGTCTGACAGAAACCGGGAATGAAGTAATAGGCATTGACCGTCAAATGGATAAAATTAATCTTGTAAAAGATAAAATTTCCCATGTTATCTGTATGGATTCCACAAATGAATTAGCCTACGATGCTGTGCCTTTAAACGACGCAGATAAAGTTGTAGTAGCAATAGGTGAAAGTGAAGGTGCTGCAATTATTACTACTGCAATTATTAAAAAATTATCGGAAGTAAAAATTATTAGTAGAGCCTTATCCCCTATTCACGATACTGTGTTGGAGGCAATGGGAATTTACAGTATTATCCATCCAGAACAAGAAAGTGCAGATAGATTAACCAAACAAATTAATTTTAAATCTACATTAGAAAACTACCAATTAGACAATAACTTTACCATTTCTGAAGTAAAAGCTAAAAAAGAATTTTACGGTAAATCTCTTGAAGAATTAGATTCCATAGATAAATACCACTTAACACTAGTTACAATTATACGCCAAAAAGAAAAGCGTAATTTGATTGGTAAGAAAAGTATGTTGAAAGAATCTATAGGAAGACCTTCGCCAAAAACAGTTATAGAAGATGGAGACGTTTTAGTAGTATATGGACACAATAAAGATATTGAGAAATATTGCATGGGACAAGAAGAATATGATTTAAGAAATAAAAATAGTTAAATGAACTCTATAGTATCTACAAAAAAACTTTCTGAAAACCAAAAACAAATGCTTTTTGATCATTCTATATCTTTGGTTGAAGAAAATTTTATAGAAACAAAAACGAAAGATTTTAAATTAGAAAACATCAACCAAAATTTAATTTTCACAAGTCAAAATGCAGTATTAAGTCTTTTACAAAATACAGATTGGGAAACGCTAAAAAGTAAACCTGTTTTTTGTGTTGGTTTAAAAACCCAAGAATTATTAACAGAAAAAGGATTTAATGTTATTGCTTTCACAGGTTACGCAGCAGACCTAGCTGAAATTATTTCTTTAGTTTATGCTAAAGAAACCTATACTTTTTTTTCAGGAAATTTACGTCGGGATGTTTTACCAAATACACTAAAAGAAAACGAAATAACTTGGAACGAAATAGAAGTGTATGAAACAAATTTAACTTCCAAAAAAATTGCAACAAAAACAGAAGGAATATTATTTTTTAGTCCGTCAGCCGTAGAAAGTTATTTAAAATTAAATAAAATAAAAGACGAAATGTGTTTTTGTATTGGGGAAGCAACATCAGAAGCATTAGAAAGCAAAAAAATACAAAATATTATAATTGCAGAAAAACCATCGGTTGAAAATGTAATTAACGACGTAATAGAACATTATAAATAAAATCAAACTTTCGTGAATTTCAAATTCAAAAAGGTTTAAAATAATAATTAAAATGATTAAAAACGATTTATTTTTAAGAGCTTTAAATAACGAAACCGTAGAGCGTCCACCAGTTTGGATGATGCGTCAAGCAGGAAGATATTTGCCAGAATTTATGGCAATCAAAAAAAAATATGATTTTTTTACCCGTTGCAAAACGCCTGAACTAGCATCTGAAATTACAGTGCAACCTATTCGAATTATAAAACCAGATGTTGCTATTTTGTTTTCAGATATTTTAGTAATTCCACAAGCAATGGGAATTGATGTAGAGTTAGAAGATGGAATTGGACCAGTTTTACCAAATCCTATTCGTACTTCTGCCGATGTTGACAGAGTATTCATTCCAGATATTAACGATACTTTAGGTTACGTTATGGATGCAATTGACATGACAAGAGAAAAGTTGAACAACGAAGTGCCGTTAATTGGTTTCGCAGGTTCGCCTTGGACTATTTTTTGTTATGCAGTAGAAGGAAAAGGTTCTAAAAGCTTTGATAAAGCAAAAGGATTTTGTTTTTCAAATCCGGTTGCGGCACATTTATTATTGCAAAAAATTACCGACACAACTATTCTGTATTTAAAAGAAAAAGTAAAACACGGTGTTAACGCTGTTCAAATTTTTGACTCTTGGGGAGGAATGTTATCTCCAACAGATTACACGGAGTTTTCATGGAATTACATGAACCAAATTGTGGAAGCTTTAGCAGATGAAACAAAGGTTATTGTTTTTGGAAAAGGATGTTGGTTTGCATTAGACGACATGGCAAAATCAAAAGCTTCAGCTATTGGAGTAGACTGGACAGTTTCAGCAAAAAACGCACGTTATTTAACTGGTGGAAAAAAAACTTTACAAGGGAATTTCGATCCTTCTCGTTTATTGTCTCCAATTCCTGTAATTAAGAAAATGGTTCATGAAATGATTGACGAATTTGGAGTAGATAACTACATTGTAAACCTTGGCCATGGAATTTTACCAAATATCCCTGTAGACCACGCAAAAGCATTTGTAGACGCTGTTAAAGAATATAAAAGGAAGTAAGCAGTATTCATTTTTTCCTGCAAGGTTTTTAAAACCTTGCAGGAAAAATAAAATATGATAAAAACCGATACATTTTATATTAATCCGTTAATTGAAAACGATGCAAATCAATTATTTCAATTTATTAAACCAAACAATGAACGATTAAATATTTTCTTCCCTGTTACATTAGCTTGTAATTCAACTATTGAAAAATCGATTGAATATATTTCGATTAAGAACAGAGAAATTGAAGAAAAAAACCAACTACACTTTTGCAATTAAAGATAAAAACAAGCAACAAATTGCGGGTTTAATCATTATCAAAAAAATTGATTGGGGCAACAAAATTGGTGAACTTGCTTATTGTATTGATTCTAAATTTAAAGATAAAGGATTAACTTCATTTGCTGTGAAAGAAATGTCAATATTTGCTTTTAATGAGTTAAATTTGAAAACACTTCAAATTATTGCTCATAAATCAAATATCGGAAGTTGCAAAGTTGCCTTAAAATGTGGCTTTCTATGGAAAGAAACGCTTTTAAATGAATTTACTCCAATTAATGAAACTCCATTAGATATGGAATTATATGAACTTGAAAAATGAAAGATCAATTTTACGCATACATTCAACACTTACAAGACCAAATTTGCAAAGGTTTGGAGGAAATAGATGGAAAAGGTTTCTTTAAAGAAGATTTATGGAAACGTCCAGAAGGCGGCGGCGGAAGAACACGTGTCATGGAAAACGGAAATGTTTTTGAAAAAGGTGGTGTTAATATTTCTGCAGTACACGGAAAATTACCCGATTCTATGCAAGAATTGTTCAAGGTAGGTGAAACCGATTTTTTTGCGTGCGGATTAAGTTTAGTTATGCATCCAAAAAACCCAATGGTTCCAACGGTTCATGCAAATTGGCGTTATTTTGAAATGTATGATAATAATGGAAAAATCATTAACCAATGGTTTGGAGGCGGACAAGATTTAACACCTTACTATTTGTTTGAAGAAGATGCAATACATTTTCATGAAACCTGTAAAACAGCTTGCGATAAACATAATTCTGATTTTTATCCAAAATATAAAAAACAATGTGATGCTTATTTCTGGAATGCGCACAGAAAGGAAGCTCGTGGAATAGGTGGCCTCTTTTTCGATTATTGCAAAGAAACATCAGAAATGAAAATGGAAGATTGGTACAACTTTGTAAGCGAAGTTGGAAATAGTTTTTTAGAAGCTTATATGCCAATTGTTGCAAAACGAAAAGACTTGCCTTTTACTCCAGAACAAAAAACATGGCAAGAAATTCGTCGTGGCCGTTATGTAGAATTTAATTTGGTACATGATAAAGGAACTCTTTTTGGACTAAAAACTAACGGAAGAATTGAAAGTATATTAATGAGTTTACCACCACATGTACAATGGGTGTATGACCATCATCCAAAAGAAGGAAGTGCAGAAGAAAAATTAATTAAAGTATTAGAAAGTCCAATGGATTGGATTTAATAACAAAATTATACACTATTAACAGCTAAAGGTATGTTTCCATTAAGAAGAAATAGAAGATTAAGAACTAATGAAAGTATTCGTTCACTAGTTCGTGAAACTGTAATAACTCCAAATGATTTTTTAGTCCCTCTTTTTGTAGTGGAAGGAAAAGGAATTAGAGAAGAAATTGCTTCCATGCCAAACTATTTTAGATACAGTTTAGACTTGCTAGAAAAAGAAGTGAAAGAACTTTGGGCAATGGGACTAAAATCTGTTTTAGTATTTGTAAAAGTACCCAACAATTTAAAAGACAATAAAGGAACAGAAGCATTAAACCCTAACGGACTAATGCAACGTGCTGTAAAAGTAATTAAAAATGCTGTTCCAGAAATGATAGTAATGACAGATGTGGCTTTAGATCCATATTCTTCTTTTGGGCATGACGGTGTTATTGAAAACGGACAAGTAGCTAACGATATTACTTCGTCTATTTTGGCCGAAATGGCTTTATCGCACGCACAAGCTGGTGCTAATTTTGTTGCACCTAGTGACATGATGGATGGTCGAATTTTAGAAATGCGAGAAACTCTCGAGAGTGCGGGCTATATAAATACAGGAATAATGAGTTATTCTGCAAAATATGCTTCTGCATTTTACGGTCCTTTTAGAGATGCTTTAGATTCTGCTCCTGTAGATTTAATGGATGTTCCAAAAGATAAAAAAACCTATCAAATGGATTATCATAACCGTACCGAAGCTATTAGAGAAACCGAAATGGACATTGAAGAAGGTGCAGATATTGTAATGGTAAAACCCGGAATTGCCTATTTAGACATTGTAAGAGATATTAAAAATATTGTAGATGTTCCAGTAGCAGTCTACCAAGTTTCTGGCGAATATTCTATGGTTAAAGCTGCAGCAGAAAGAGGTTGGCTTGACCACGATGCGGTTATGATGGAGCAAATTACTGCTATAAAAAGAGCTGGAGCAGATGTTATTGCGAGTTATTTTGCAAAAGATGTTGTAAAACTTTTAAAATAATATTTTATAAAGACTAACTTCGCATAATTTTAAATTGACAATATGAAAATACTAAAACTATTTGTTTTCTTTTTTTTAGCAACTACAAGCATTTTCGGACAAAATACAGTAGAGGACACTTTACAAAAAGCAAAGAAAAAATCATTTAAATATGAAACTTTAATTATCCCAACAGCATTGATTAGTTATGGTATTATTGGGATTGAAAGTGATGCTTTAAAAATATTTAATTCAGAAATTAAAGAAGAGATCAACGAACATATTGATGAAAAAATAACGATAGATGATATTTCTCAATACACCCCTTTTTTAACGGTTTACGCTTTAAATGCAATGGGAATTGAAGGAAAAAACAATTTTAAAGACAGAACTATTGTCTTAGGAACTGCATATTTAATTATGGGAATTTCTGCAAATGGACTAAAGCATACAACATCCGTACTAAGACCAGACGGAACAAGTAATAACTCATTTCCCTCAGGACACACGGCAACCGCTTTTATGGGTGCCGAATTTTTATACCAAGAATATAAAGACATTTCTATTTGGTATGGCATCTCTGGGTATTTAGTTGCCACTGGAACAGGCTTTTTTAGAATCTATAATGACAGACATTGGCTAACAGATGTTGCTACAGGTGCAGGAATTGGAATTTTAAGTACCAAAATTGCATATTGGATACATCCATTTATTAAGAGAAAAATTTTTAAAGATAAAGAAAGTGCCTATGGCGTTGTCATGCCTTTCTACAACGGTAGAGAGTACGGTTTAGGAATGGCATTAAAATTCTAATATGAATTTCTTTCACCTTAAAATAAAATAATTAAAAAATGTCTAATTTGAGATAAAAAAATAATTGAACAAAAAAATAATCATAATTGGAGCGGGTTTAAGTGGTTTATTAATAGCTTACCGCCTTTTAAACAAAGGCTTTGATATTGAAATTATAGAAGCTCGAAACAGAGTTGGCGGAAGAATCCATACAATCAAATCTGGAAAAGCAACTATTGAAATGGGAGCAACTTGGTTTACTAAGGTGCATCATAATCTTAGTGCTTTATTAGAAGAATTTGAGGTTGGTTATTTTGAACAATTTATAAAAGGGAAATCCTTTTACGAAACACTATTTGAAACTCCTGCACAAATTATAGAAATTCCAGAAAAAAATCCTAGTTATAGAGTATCTGGAGGTACATTTCAATTACTTGAAAAAATTAAAAAAGAATTAAATGAGGTAAAATTTCACTTAAATGAAATGGTTACCACTATAGATTTTACAAATGAAAAAGCTTCTGTTGTAACCAATAAAAAAACTTTTAGTTCCGATATTGTAATCTCTACAATACCGCAACAACTATTAGTAACAAATACAATTTTTCTGCCCAAACTTCCAGAGCAACTAATAAATATTGGTGCAAAAACACATACTTGGATGCAAGACAGTATTAAGGTTGCCTTAGTATATGCAAACCCATTCTGGAGAACAAAAAATTTGTCTGGAACATTATTTAGTACTATTGGTCCTGTTTCAGAATTTTACGATCATTCTAACTATAATGTAGATGGTTTTGCATTATGCGGATTTATCAATGCAGAAATGGCTATGTATTCTAAAAAAGATAGAAAAAATAAAATCCTATTACACCTAGAAAAAATATTTGGAAAAGATGCTTTAGATTTCATTGACTATCAAGAAACAATTTGGTCAGAAGAAGAATTTACAAAGAACACTAAACAAAATAATTTTGTTTTTCCTCATCAAAATAATGGCCATCCTATTTTTAGAGAAAGTTATTATAATAACAGACTTTTTTTATCAGGCTCAGAAACTGCTTTGCAATATCCTGGCTATATGGAAGGAGCAATACTATCTGCAAATGAAGTAGTAAGTAGAATTTTGATTTTGTAAAAAATATAAAACATATCTTTATCTATTATTTTTACAATTAAATCTTTAAGAAATAAAAATTCGTTTATTTTCTTAATTTGTACAAATATTCTAAAAATTAAAAAAACTCGATTAATGACACTCTTAATAATTTATGCCGTTACTTCTATTTTCTTTTCCTTTTTGTGTTCCATTTTAGAGGCAGTTCTATTGAGCATTACCCATACATTTATTACAGTAAAAAAGAAAGAAAATAAGAGTTTTGCCATAAAATTAGAACTACTTAAAAGCGATATTGATAAGCCGTTAATAGCTATTTTAACTCTAAATACAATTGCACATACAGTAGGCGCTATTTTAGTAGGCGTGCAAGCGGAAAAGACTTTTGGAAACGGAAATAATTCGGTAGCAATAGTTTCTTCCATAATGACTTTTTTAATTTTAGTTTTATCTGAAATAATTCCAAAAACAATTGGTGCTAAATTTTGGAAAGAATTAGCTGGTTTTACAACAACGGCTCTGAATATTTTAATTTTTCCTTTAAAAATAACTGGAATTTTATGGTTACTTCAATTGACTACAAAATTAATTGGAGGAACAGGTCATGTATCTATTTTAAGTAGAGATGATTTTTCTGCAATGGCCGATTTAGCCGAAAAAGAAGGTGTTTTTAAAGCCTCTGAATCTAAAGTATTAAAAAACCTATTAACACTTGATTCCGTTTTTGCTAAAGACATTATGTCGCCAAGAACTGTGGTTAAGATTGCTAATTGTACAACTAGTATTGAAGACTTTTACAACGAAAATAAAAACCTGCGTTTCTCAAGAATTCCTATTTATCAAAAGTCATCTGACAATATCATTGGCTTAGTTTTAAAAACAGACATTTTGGACGCAATGATTAATAACAAAAGAAATGCCACTCTAGAATCTATAAAAAGACCAATTGTTTTAACCGAAAGAAATCAACCTATTCCACAATTATTTGAAGAATTAATTCAAAACAAAAACCACATGGCTGCTGTTTTAGACGAATATGGTTCTTTTAGTGGTTTGATAACGCAAGAAGATGTTATTGAAACCTTACTTGGTTTAGAAATTATGGACGAAAGTGATTCTGTAGAAGATTTACAAGAACTTGCAAAAAAGAACTTAGAAAAAAGAATTGAAGCATTAAAAACCAATAATCTTTAATACTCTTTTGAAAATTTGATATTTGAAAATTCTAAAATATAAACTACATTTGTATACTATATAAGCCAAATTATTTATTATACGCCATGTTACAACACGAATTATACCACACGCTTGCGTTACTGCAAATAGAGGGAGTTGGAGACGTTATTGCTAAAAAACTCATCCATCATTGCGGCTCAGCTGAAGCCGTTTTTCAATCTAAGAATACATCTTTAGCAAAAATTGAAGGAATAGGTAAATACTTACTCAAAAACCTGCAAGACAAAACTGTATTTCAAAAAGCAGAGAAAGAACTTCAATTTCTTGAAAAAGAAAACATCCAAACGCTTTACTTCCAAGAAGAAAATTATCCAAATAGGTTACAAAACTGTTTAGATAGTCCGGTTTTGTTATTTCAATCTGGGAACATCGATTTGTCCAATAGAAAGATAATTAGCATTGTTGGGACAAGACAAATAACTAGTTACGGATTGGCTATTACACAAAAAATTATTGAAGATATTGCACCTTTAAACCCCATTATCGTGAGTGGTTTTGCTTATGGTGTAGATATTGTTGCGCACCAAGTAGCTATGGATTGTGGTTTGCAAACTATAGGAGTTTTAGCACACGGATTAAACCAAATATATCCTAAAAACCATAAAAAATACATGGCGAAAATGGAAGAAAATGGTGGTTTTTTAACTGAATTTTGGAGTACTTCACAACCAGATAGAGAAAATTTTGTAAAACGAAATCGTATTGTTGCTGGTATGACCGAAGCTACTATAGTAATTGAAAGTGCTGAAAAAGGGGGTTCTTTAATTACCGCTCAAATTGCAAATGATTATAACAGGGATGTGTTTGCTGTTCCTGGAAGAACTACAGATAAATATAGTCAAGGTTGTAATAACCTTATTAAGACCCAAAGAGCTCATCTATTACATTCTGCAGCAGATTTGGTTTATATTTTAAATTGGGAAGTAAAGAAGAAAGAAATAGCTATTCAAAAACAACTTTTCATTTCGTTAGATCCGGAAGAACAAAAAATATACGATTATCTTTTAAAAACAGGAAAAGAAGATTTAGATTCTATAGCCATAGCCAGTAATTTTCCAACGTATAAATTATCATCTATATTGCTTAATATGGAATTAAAAGGAGTTATAAAACCTTTACCAGGAAAACTTTTTGAAGCTATTTAGATTTTAAAAAAGCTACCTTAATAAAGTGATTTTAGATGCTATAAGGTGGATTCCGAAACAAGTTCAGAATGACAAACAGAACGTTTACGTTAGCCTGTCATTCCAAACTTGTTTCAATATCTTATAAAAATGTAGTTAATTTTTGAAATAACTTTACTTTTAAATACTAATAACCTAATTTAGTACGAACACGATTTAAAACGCCAGTTGCCACAGCACTTGCTTTTGCAGCTCCTTTTAATAACAAAGCGTCAACTTCTTCTAAATTGTTAATGTAGTAATTGTATTTTTCTCTTTCGGTAGAAAACTTATCTACAATAAGTTCAAATAACTCTTGTTTTGCATGTCCATAACCATAATTTCCACCCTCGTAATTAGCTTTCATTGCAGTAATTTGAGCTGGCGATGCCAGTAATTTATATAAAGTAAAACAGTTACAAGTTTCGGTGTTTTTTGGTTCTTCGAGTGGCGTACTATCGGTTTCAATAGACATTATTTGCTTGCGTAATTTTTTATCGTCTAAAAATATGTTGATAAAATTATTTGCTGATTTGCTCATTTTACCACCATTTGTACCCGGAATAATCATAGTATTTTCGTCAACTTTTGCCTCTGGTAAAACAAACGTTTCGCCCATTTGATGGTTAAAACGAGAAGCAACATCGCGTGTAATCTCTAAATGCTGTAACTGGTCTTTTCCCACAGGAACGATTTCTGCGTCGTATAATAAAATATCTGCCGCCATAAGCATTGGATACGAAAACAAACCTGCATTTACATCGTCTAATCTGTCTGCTTTATCTTTGAAAGAATGTGCTAAGGTTAAGCGCTGAAATGGAAAAAAACAGCTTAAATACCAAGACAATTCTACTGTTTGTGGCACATCAGACTGGCGATAAAAAACAACTTTATTGACATCTAAACCACAAGCTAACCATGCTGCTGCAGTACTATAAGTGTTTTCTCGAAGTGTTTTACCGTCTTTAATTTGGGTAATAGAATGCAAATCGGCAATAAATAAAAAAGGTTCGTTTTTAGGATCATTAGCCATTTTTATTGCTGGAATGATTGCGCCTAATAAATTTCCTAAATGCGGGGTTCCTGTACTTTGGACTCCTGTTAATATTTTTGCCATTGTTTTTCTTATTTTAGACAAAAATAGAACTTTTAAGCAAATGCTAAAAGCTTAATAGCAAAAGCTTGTAGAATATTGTTTATTTTTGAATTCTTTTAAAAAAGGAAAGACGATTGTTTTCTAACCCTGATGGAAGTGGTAGCTTACTGAACTTGTTTCAGTAACTATAACGAACAGCAGGTATATGGTTTTATAATATGCCCAAATGTTGGGTTTCTAAAAATAAAAAATGAAATTATTTAAAATAGTGTTTTGGATACTTTGGCGCATTTGGTTTTACATTTTATTTTTATTGCCTATTATTGTGCTTTCGCCTATATTGATACTTACTGTTTTAAGCGAAAAAACGTATCCGCTTTTTTTTAAAATAGCACGTTTTTGGGCAAAATTTATTTTATTTGGAATGGGCTTTTACTATAAAATTGAAAGGGAACAAAAGCTTGTAAAAGGGCAAAGTTATATGCTAGTTGCAAACCACACATCCATGATGGATGTAATGCTAATGTTTATTGTTGTAAAAGATAATCCGTTTGTTTTTGTAGGTAAAAAAGAATTAGCTAAAATTCCTATTTTTGGTTTTTTCTTCAAGCGCGTTTGCATAATGGTAGACAGAGGAAGTAGTAAAAGTAAGTTTAAAGTTTTTGAACTAGCGCAAAACCGTTTGCACCAAGGCTTGAGTATTTGTATTTTTCCAGAAGGTGGCGTGCCAGAAGATGAAAGCATTGTCTTAGATACTTTTAAAGATGGTGCTTTTAGGTTAGCTATTGAACATCAAATTCCTATTGTTCCTATAACTTTTGCAGATAATAAAAAGCGTTTTTCATTTACTTTTTTAAGCGGAAGTACCGGTAGAATGCGTGTAAAAACGCATGCTTTTATTGAAACAAAAGGTCTAACCCTTGATGACAAAAGAAAAGTGAAAGAACAAGTAAGGAATGTTATTTTAAGACAATTAGAAAGTTATAATTCGTAAAAAAGTCTCGCAAATAGCGAGACTTTTATGTGATATAAAGAGCTTAGATTTAAACCAAAATGAAGAAAACTTAATACTTAGTGCTTATTATTCTAAATTTGTTTCAAAAACTTAAAAATCTTGAAATCATTTTATTAAAATCTGAAAATAATTAAAAATTTTAAACGAGATTGACAAAAATTTAGCTTTAAAATGGTTTATTTTTATCTATTTATTTTTTTTCTTTTAAATATTCTTTAATTTTTAATTCTAATTCATCCATTAGTTCCGGGTTATCTTTTATTAAAGATTTTACAGAATCTCTACCTTGCCCTAGTTTTGTTTCACCATAACTAAACCATGATCCACTTTTCTTAATAATTTCAAACTCTACTGCTAAATCTAATATTTCCCCTACTTTAGAAATACCTTCTCCATACATTATGTCAAATTCTGCCGTTCTAAAAGGTGGTGCTACTTTATTTTTAACAATTTTAACTCTTGTTCTATTTCCTATAACATTATCGCCATCTTTAATTTGAGTAGATCTTCTAATATCTACTCTAATTGATGCATAAAATTTTAATGCATTACCTCCAGTTGTTGTTTCTGGACTTCCAAACATTACTCCAATTTTATCACGCAATTGGTTAATAAAGAAAACGGTACATTTTGTTTTATGAATAGTTCCTGTTAATTTTCTTAAAGCTTGCGACATTAAACGAGCATGTAATCCCATTTTAGAATCCCCCATGTCTCCTTCAATTTCACTTTTAGGTGTTAAAGCGGCAACAGAATCAATTACCACGATATCTACTGCTCCAGAACGAATTAAACTTTCTGCAATTTCTAATGCTTGCTCACCATTATCTGGTTGCGACATAATTAGGTTGTCAATATCAATACCAAGTTTTTCAGCATAAAAACGATCAAAAGCGTGCTCAGCATCAATAAAAGCTGCAATACCACCGGCTTTTTGCGTTTCAGCAATAGCATGTAATGTTAAAGTTGTTTTACCAGATGACTCAGGACCATATATTTCAATAATTCTTCCTTTTGGATAACCATTAACTCCTAAAGCAATATCTAAACCTAAAGATCCTGAAGAAATGGTCTCTACTTCTACTATTGCAGAATCTCCCATTTTCATAACAGTACCTTTTCCGTAAGTTTTATCTAATTTATCTAACGTTAATTGCAGTGCTTTTAATTTAGCATCTTTTTCTGAACTCATCTTCTATATATTTTCTGTAAAAATACTGCTTTTTTTTAGGCAAACAAACATTGTTAATATGTTTCCTGTCAACTCTATAAGTTTTGCTTAATTTATATAAATTTGTACCTTTGTAAAAATATTTTTCTCACTTAAATCGTTTATAGCATGCAACTGTATAACACCTTAAGCGCAGAAGAAAGAGCTCAGCTTATTGATGAAGCTGGTGAGCAACGTCTTACCTTATCTTTCTATGCGTATGCCAAAATTGAAGATCCTAAAGAATTTCGCGACCATTTATTTATAGCTTGGAATGCTCTCAATGCACTTGGCCGCATTTATGTGGCTAAAGAAGGCATAAATGCTCAAATGAGTATTCCTACTGATAATTTTGAAGCTTTTAAAGAAACTTTAGAAGTTTATCCTTTCATGCAAGGCATTCGATTAAATGTAGCTGTAGAACAAGACGATCATTCCTTTTTAAAGCTTACTATAAAAATTAGAGATAAAATTGTTGCTGACGGACTAAATGACACTTCATTTGATGTTACCAATAAAGGAATTCATTTAAAAGCACAAGAATTTAATAATTTACTAGAAGATCCAAATACTATAGTGGTTGATTTTAGAAATCATTACGAAAGTGAAGTTGGTCATTTTGAAGGAGCAATAACGCCCGATGTAGAAACATTTAGAGAAAGTTTACCCATTATTATTGAACAATTACAGAACTTCAAAGAAGATAAAAACCTTTTAATGTATTGTACTGGCGGAATACGTTGTGAAAAAGCAAGTGCCTATTTTAAGCACCAAGGTTTTAAAAATGTTTACCAATTAGAAGGTGGAATTATTGAATATACCCGACAAATAAAAGAAGAAGGTATTAAAAGTAAATTCATAGGTAAAAACTTTGTATTTGACCATCGATTAGGAGAACGAATTACAGACGATATAGTTTCGCAATGCCATCAATGTGGTAAACCTTGCGACAACCATACCAATTGTTTTAACGACGGTTGCCACTTATTATTCATTCAATGTAACGAATGCCAAGCTGCTATGGAAAATTGTTGCTCAAACGAATGTTTAGAAACCACACGCTTGCCTTTAGACGAACAAGTAAAATTGAGAAGAGGTAAACAAGTTGGAAATAAAGTATTTAGAAAAGGAAAATCAGACGCATTGAAATTCAAAAATTCAGGAGATTTGCCTAATAAAGCTTTAGCAAAAATTATAACCAAAAATATTCGTCAAAAAATTACCATCAAAAAAGTATTAATTGGCAAAGCGGAACATTATTTCACCAAATCTAAAGTTGCACAATTTTTAATTGAAAATAAAGAGATTTCGATTGGTGATAAAATTCTTATTTCAGGTCCAACAACGGGCGAACAAGAATTAACAATTGCAACACTTTTCGTAGACGGAAAATCTATGGAGACAGCAAAGAAGGGAGATCAAATAACTTTCGAAATTCCATTTAGAATTCGTTTATCTGATAAATTGTATAAAATTAAAAATTAAAAAAATACCTTTTGGTTCTTTCAAAGTCTGTTTCTTTAAAAGAAACAGACTTTGAAATTTACTGTATTTAATAAAACACAAAAAATATACTATCTTTACCACAAATACGTTTAAACAAAAGTAGTTCTGTATTAGCAGGACAATCAATATATATATACTCAAAATTATGGCATGTACAAGCTGTTCTACGGGGACCGATGGTGGTGCTCCAAAAGGATGTAAAAATAATGGGACTTGCGGCACCGATAGCTGCAACAAATTAACTGTTTTCGATTGGCTTTCAAACATGAGCCTACCACAAGGTCAAGAACCGTTTGATTGCGTAGAAATTAGATTTAAAAACGGAAGAAAAGAATTTTATAGAAATACTGAAAAGTTAACTCTTTCAATAGGCGATGTAGTTGCTACAGAAGCTTCTCCGGGTCATGATGTAGGAATCATAAGTCTTACCGGAGAGTTGGTTAAAATTCAAATGAAGAAAAAACATGTAAATCACTTAGGAGAATTACCTAAAATTTACAGAAAAGCTTCACAAAGGGATATCGATATTTGGAGTGATGCACGCGAAAAAGAAGAAAAAGTAAAGGTTAGAGCCCGAGAGCTAGCAATTGCTTTAAAATTAGAAATGAAGATTTCTGATATTGAATACCAAGGAGATGGTTCTAAAACCACTTTTTATTATACTGCTAATGAACGGGTAGATTTTAGACAACTAATTAAAGATTTTGCAAAAGAATTTAGCATTCGTGTAGAAATGAAACAAGTTGGTTTCCGTCAAGAAGCTGCAAGATTAGGTGGAATAGGATCCTGTGGTAGAGAACTTTGTTGTTCTACTTGGTTAACTGATTTTAGAAGTGTAAATACTGCTGCAGCACGTTACCAACAATTATCTCTAAACCCGCAAAAACTTGCAGGACAATGTGGTAAATTAAAATGTTGCTTAAATTATGAACTAGATACTTATCTAGATGCGTTGAAAGAAATTCCGGGATTAGAAACTAAATTATTTACTGAAAAAGGAACTGCTATTTGTCAAAAAATAGACATCTTCAAGGAATTAATGTGGTTTTCATACGAAAAACAATCTTCACAATGGCATATTTTACCTGTTAGTAAAGTAAAAGAAATTATTGCCTCAAACAAGAAAAAAGAAACAGTTCTTGCAATTGAAGATTTTGTTATTGAGCAAGTTAAAGTTGCTGCAGAAAATTATCAAAACGTAGTAGGCCAAGATAGTTTAACCCGTTTTGACAAACCAAAAGAAAGCAAAAACAAAAATAAAAACAAGAACAAGAACAAGAAGAAACCAACTATTCAAAAAAATGTCCCTAAAAAAAATTAGCCTGTTTTTTATAGTTATTATAGCTTCTTTCTTTGTTTCGTGTGACAAAGAACGCGTTTTTGATAAATATGAAAATATAAATGGGTCGTGGAAAAAAAACGATACTATTACCTTTTCATTCGAAGAAAAAGACACTATTAAGCCCTATAATTTATTTATAAATATAAGAAACAATAAAGATTATCCTTTTAATAATTTATTTCTAATAGTAACTCTAAAACAACCAGATAATATGGTAAAAAAAGATACTTTAGAATATTTAATGGCTAATCCAGATGGTTCTTTAATGGGTGAAGGCTTTTCAGACTTAAAAGAAAGCAAACTTTGGTATCAAGAAAATTTTAAATTTAAAAAGGCCGGAATTTATAAAATCTCTATTCAACAAGCAGTTAGAGAAACCGGTGAAATTACTGGAGTAGATGCGTTAAAAGGGATTACAGAGGTAGGTTTTAGAATTGAAAAAACAAAATAAATCATGGCTACAAAGAAAACTGAAAAAGAAGATTTTTCAAAATATATAAAGCTCTTTTGGAAAGTATTTACTGGTGGAATAGCGTTTATTGTACTTTTATTTCTTTTCGCTTCATGGGGCTTTTTAGGCCAAATGCCAAGTTTTGAAAAACTAGAAAACCCAGATTCCAATATTGCTACAGAAATAATTTCTTCAGACGGAGAGGTTATTGGCAAATTTTATGCAGAAAATAGAGTTCCCGTAAAATTTGACGAATTACCAAAACATTTAGTAGATGCGTTAGTTGCTACAGAAGACGAACGCTTTTATGAACACTCCGGTGTTGACGCAAGAGGAACACTTAGAGCAGTCGTAAAACTAGGAACAGATGGTGGAGCAAGTACTATCTCACAACAATTAGCAAAAAATCTTTTCCATGGAAGTGATGGTGCTAAAAATATTGTAATGCGAGTGCTGCAAAAAGTAAAAGAATGGGTAATTGCTGTTAGACTGGAACGACAATATACTAAAAAAGAAATTTTAGCAATGTATCTCAACCAAGTTGATTTTGTAAATCACGCAATTGGTATTCGTTCGGCATCTAAAATTTACTTTAATAAAGAGCCTAAAGACTTAAAAATAGAAGAGGCTGCAGTATTTGTTGGCATGTTAACAAATCCTTCTCGTTTTAATCCAAATCGTTTTCCAGAAAGAGCAACAACTAGAAGAAATGTGGTTTTAGGACAAATGGTTCGAAGTGGTTTACTTACGGAAATTGAAAAAGAAAAATTAAAAAAATCCCCGCTTGTTCTAGACTTTAAACCAGAAGGACATGTCGAAGGAAGTGCTACTTATTTCAGAGAATATTTAAGAGATTATATGAAAAATTGGGTAAAAGAACACCCAAAAGCAGATGGCTCAGAATATGATATTTATAGAGATGGTTTAAAAATATATACTACAATTGATTCTCGCATGCAAAAGTATGCAGAAGAAGCAGTAACAGAACACCTAACTAAACTGCAAGCTAAATTTTTTGAACTAGCTAAAGGAAAGAAAAATGCGCCTTTTGTAAACTTATCTACTGATCAAACAAATAACATTATAAAAAACGCTATGAAATCATCTGAAAGATGGCGTTTATTAAAAGGAGAAGGTAAATCGGAAGATGCTATTTTAAAATCATTTGATGTAAAGACAAAAATGAAAGTATTTACATGGAGTGGAGAAAGAGATACAATAATGACTCCAAAAGACTCTATACTTTACTACAAACATTTTTTACAAACGGGTATGATTGCCACCGAACCGCAGACGGGCCATATTAAAGTTTGGGTAGGCGGAATAAATTATAAATATTTTCAATATGATCACGCAGGCCAAGGTGCACGTCAGGTAGGTTCTACGTTTAAACCTTTTGTTTATTCTACAGCAATAGAACAATTGGGCATGTCTCCATGTGATTCAATAATTGATGCTCCTTTTACTATGCCAAAAGGAAAATGGAATATTGACGAAACTTGGTCTCCAAGTAACTCCGATGGTAAATTTAGAGGAATGATAACCTTGAAACAAGCGCTTGCTAATTCTGTTAATACAGTTTCTGCTAAATTAATGGATAGAGTTGGTCCAAAAGCGGTTGTAAATATGGCCCAAAATTTAGGAATAACATCAAACATTCCAGAACAACCAGCAATTGCTTTAGGAGCAGTGGATATTACAGTAAGAGAAATGGTGGGTGCTTTTAGCACATTTGCCAACCAAGGTGTTTACGTAAAACCAACTTTTATTAGTAAAATAGAAGATAAGAATGGCGTAGTCTTAGAACAAATTATTCCTGAAAGTAAAGACGTTTTGAATAAAGATGTTGCCTATGCTATAATTAAGTTAATGGAAGGAGTAACTGAATCTGGAACTGGGCAGCGATTACGCTGGGGCGGAGTCAACGGCTTAACGCAATATAAATATGCCTTTAGTAATCCTATAGCAGGTAAAACAGGAACTTCTCAAAATAATAGTGATGGTTGGTTTATAGGCATGGTTCCTAATCTTGCTACTGGTATTTGGGTTGGAAACGAAGATAGATCAGCGCATTTTAGACAAACACTTTATGGACAAGGAGCTTCAATGTCCTTACCTATTTGGGGTTTATTTATGCAGAAATGTTATGAGGACAAAGAATTATCTGTTTCTAAAGGAAATTTTGAAAGACCTGAAAAAATTACAATAGAAGTAGATTGTTGGAAAAAAGCAGAAGTAGATTCAACAATTACAAACGAACCAGATATGGGAGAATTTGGATTATAAAAATAAATAAAAATAAAATGATCAGTAGAAAAGTAAATAATGTTCAGGAAGCCTTAGAAGGTGTTCAAGACAAAATGACTATCATGTTAGGTGGTTTTGGACTTTGTGGAATTCCTGAAAATAGTATTGCAGAATTAGTAAAAAAAAGTGTTACCGACCTTACTTGTATTTCAAATAATGCAGGTGTAGACGATTTTGGTTTAGGCTTATTATTACAAAAAAGACAGATAAAAAAGATGATTTCTTCTTATGTAGGAGAAAATGCAGAGTTTGAGCGTCAAATGCTTTCCGGAGAATTAGATGTTGAGTTAACACCTCAAGGAACTTTAGCAGAAAAATGCAGAGCTGCTCAAGCAGGAATTCCTGCCTTTTTTACACCTGCAGGTTATGGAACAGAAGTTGCAGAAGGAAAAGAAGTACGCGAATTTAATGGAAAGATGCACATTTTAGAACATGCCTACCAAGCAGATTTTGCAATTGTAAAAGCATGGAAAGGAGATGAAGCTGGAAATTTAATTTTCAAAGGAACTGCAAGAAACTTTAATGCTTGCATGGCAGGAGCTGCAAAAATAACTATTGCAGAAGTTGAAGAATTAGTGCCTGCAGGAACTTTAAACCCAAATGAAATTCATATCCCTGGAATCATGGTAAATAGAATTTTTCAAGGAGAAAAGTTTGAAAAAAGAATTGAGCAACGTACAACTAGAAAAAAAGACTAAGTATGCCTTTAGATAAAAATCAAATTGCACAAAGAATTGCAAAAGAAGTAAAAGATGGTTATTATGTAAATCTTGGAATTGGAATTCCAACTTTAGTAGCAAACTATGTTCGTACAGATATATCCGTAGAATTTCAAAGTGAAAATGGCATTCTTGGCATGGGACCTTTCCCTTTTGAAGGAGAAGAAGATGCAGATATTATTAATGCCGGAAAACAAACAATTACAACTTTGCCTGGTGCAAGTTTTTTTGATTCTGCTTTTAGTTTTGGAATGATAAGAAGCCAAAAAGTAGATTTAACAATACTTGGCGCAATGGAAGTTTCTGAAAATGGTGATATTGCCAATTGGAAAATTCCTGGTAAAATGGTAAAAGGAATGGGAGGTGCAATGGATTTAGTTGCTTCCGCTGAAAACATCATTGTTGCAATGATGCATGTAAATAAAGCAGGAGAATCTAAACTACTAAAAAAATGTTCCTTACCCTTAACAGGGGTTGGTTGTGTTAAAAAGATAGTAACAGAACTAGCAGTTTTAGAAATTACACCAAATGGTTTTAAACTTCTAGAAAGAGCTCCAGGAGTTAGTGTAGAAGATATTCAAAAAGCAACGGAGGGAACTTTAATTGTAGAAGGTGAAATACCAGAAATGCAATTTTAGAAACATTTAAAAAACATAAAAAACCACTAAAATTATCTTAGTGGTTTTTTTATGTTTTTTAATTTATCCTTTTTCCTTACGTTCTAATTTTGCTTGAAATTCTTCCATAACAGGTTTCATAGTGCTTTCTGGAATATCGGATATTTTAATATACATTAATCCATCTATAGCATTGTTAAACAAAGGATCCACATTAAAAGCAACTACTTTAGCATTTTGCTTAATATATTTTTTAATAAGAACTGGCAAACGTAAATTTCCAGGTTCTACTTCATCTATAATTTTATCAAATTTATTTAAATCTGCTTCTGTACCATTAAAAACAAAATCTTTATCTGCGTCTTTTAATTTTACTTTATACTCTTGTTTTGGATGCACATATTGTGCTACATAAGGATCATAGTAATGCGATTTCATGAACTCAATCATTAGCGATTTTGAAAAATCAGAAAATTGATTACTAATACTTACGCCTCCTATTAAATATTTATGTTCTGGATAACGAAGTGTTGTATGTACAATTCCTTTCCATAATAAGAACAAAGGCATAGGCTTTTGTTGGTACTCACTAATAATAAATGCACGCCCCATTTCAATAGACTGGCTCATCATTGGGTACAATTCTGACTCAAATCTAAAAAGTTCGCGCAAATAAAAACCATCAATTCCGTGAGAAGCATAAATATGAGAACCTAGACCCATTCTATAAGCTCCCGCAATTTGTTTTGCAGTAACATCCCATAAAAACATATGATGATAGTATTTATCATACTTATCTAAATCTAACGATTCATTTGTTCCCTCGCCTACTTCTCTAAAGGTAATTTCTCGCAAACGGCCTATTTCATGGAGAATATTAGGAATTTTATCAGCAGTAACTAAATAAACTTCATAGTTTTTACTTTCTAACAAAAGGCAATCTGATTCTTTTAAAGAATCGACTTCTTCTAGAATTTTATCGTGATTTGCAGATTTTGCAATTTGCTTAGGCGTTTTTGTGGTTTTTAATAACGATCTAACTTTAAATTTAGGCTGCTCTTCATAAGAATTAGAAAGCATGTAGGTTTTTTTACGAAGAAAATCTCCATATTCAACTATATTGTCAATTTCGTTTTGTTCGGCAACTGAAATTGGCTTTCCTATTCTAACCTTAATAACTCTGTTCTTTTGCGTCAATAGTTCACTTGGTAATTTTGCAGTACGCAACGTCTCATTTAAACTAGATAAAAAGTAAAAAAGTTTACTGTTTTTAGCATGAAAATAAATTGGGACTACAGGAACTTTAGCTTTTTTAATAATTTTAATGGCACCTTCTTCCCAAGGCTTGTCCACTACTAATTTCCCGTCTTTATAAGTAGAAACTTCACCTGCAGGAAATATCCCTAGAGGCTTACCGTCACTCAAGTGTCTTAATGTTTCTTTAATTCCTAGAACGCTTGACTTTGCATCTTTATGGCCTTCGAAAGGATTCACTGGCATAATATAAGGCTTCATAGGCTCTATTCTATGCAATAAAAAATTAGCAATTATTTTAAAGTCGGGTTCTTGTTCTAGCATTAATTTCAATAATAGAATACCATCAATACCGCCTAAAGGATGATTTGAAACGGTAATATATGCACCGTCTTTTGGTAATCTTTTTAAATCGTCTTCATGAATTTCAAACTTGATTTGAAACTCATCCAATATTGCATTTAAAAACTCAATATCTTTTAAGTGCTTATTTCTATTATATATTTTGTTTAAAGTAGATATTTTAAGAACCTTCATAAGCAACCAACCCGAAAAAGTTCCGAAAACTCCGTATTTATCCGTATTTATAGCTTGTGCTACTTCTTTGGCAGTAACTAATCCCATTTATTTTTTTGTTTGAACAGAAAACAAAGATAACAATTCTTAATTAATAAAAAATATGGTTTATTAGGAATAAACAATCTAAACAAAACATACAAAATACTCTTAAAGTAGTTTTATTTTCAATAGTATTTTATTACATTTGAATGAAATTTGAAAATAAAATGAAGATTATTTCTTACAATGTTAACGGTATTCGAGCAGCCATTTCTAAAGATTTTTTAGGATGGCTACAACAAGCTAATCCAGACATTATTTGCTTGCAAGAAATTAAAGCTATGGAAGAACAAGTGCCTAGACTTGAAATTGAAGCGGCAGGTTATCCATACCAATATTATTTTTCTGCTCAAAAGAAAGGATATAGTGGCGTTGCTATTTTTTGTAAAACAGAACCTAAAAATATCGTTTTTGGAACTGGAATTGAACACATGGATTTTGAAGGTCGAAATTTACGTGTTGATTTTGACACCGTTTCTGTTATGAGTTTGTATTTGCCATCTGGAACTAATTTAGAAAGATTAGAGTACAAATTTCAATACATGGACGAATTTCAAGAATATGTTACAAAACTAAAAAAAGAAGTTCCAAACTTAATTATTTGTGGCGATTATAATATTTGCCATGAAGCCATAGACATTCATAATCCTGTTGGAAACAAAAAAACTTCTGGTTTCTTGCCTGAAGAAAGAACTTGGTTAGACACTTTTATGAAAAATGGCTTTATAGATACCTTTCGTCATTTAAATAAAGAACCCCATAATTATAGCTGGTGGAGCTATAGAGCAAATGCTCGAAACAATAATAAAGGCTGGAGAATTGATTACTGCTTAGCAGAAAAAGAACTCAAAAATAGAATTGAAAGAGCTTATATTTTACCAAGTGCTGTGCATTCTGATCATTGTCCAGTAGTTGTTGAAATAAATTAGAATGTCATTACCTCATTATCGATTGGCTTTAGCCAAAAGAAATAAAACAAAAATTAATAATAAGAGGATTAGATTATTTCTTTCCTCGTAATAACAAAACTTATGTTAAAAAAAATTGCCTTAGCTATTGTAGTACTTGGATTAACGACTTCGTGTGTTTCTAAAAAAATATACACCGATTTAGAAGATAAATACGCAGATTTGAAAAAAGAGCGTAACACATTAGCAGACGAAAATGGAGCCTTATCAAAAAGCGCAAACCAATTAGAATTAGATAAAACAAGTTTACAAACAGAATTAGACAAAACAAAAACAGAAAGAGATAAATTATCTAATGATTATGCTGCAGCTAAAAAAAGTTTAGATAATTTAAAAGCTTCTTACGCTGCATTGGAAAAAAACAGTAATGATGCTTTAGATAGCAACATGAAGAAAAATAGAGAATTGTTAGCCGAATTAGATGCAAAACAAAATAAATTAAATGCAGAACAAGAGCGTTTAAACAAACTAAAATTAGAATTAGAATCTTCTTCCACTCGTTTAGCTGAATTAGAAAAAATGATGGCCGATAAAGAAGCCAGCATGAATAAGTTAAAAGAAACTTTATCTAAAGCTTTGAATGCATTTGAAGGAAAAGGATTAACTATTGAAAACAGAAACGGAAAAATTTATGTTTCTATGGAAAATAAATTACTTTTTGATTCCGGTAGTTGGATTGTAGGTTCAGAGGGAAAAAAAGCAGTTTCAGCTGTTGGAAAAGTATTAGGAGATAATCCTGAAATTTCTGTGTTAATTGAAGGACATACTGATAATGATAAAATTACTGGAACTATTGGTGCTGGTATAGAAAACAACTGGGATTTATCTACAAAACGTGCTACTGCAATTGTAACTATTTTATCGGAAAACAAAAAAGTAGATAAAAAGAATTTAACTGCAGCTGGTAGAGGTGAGTATGCGCCATTAATGGAAAATGAAACTGCTGAAGGAAAAGCTAAAAACCGTAGAATTGAAATTATTTTAACGCCAAAATTAGATGAGATTTCTAAATTAATGAGCGAATTGTAATTTAACAATTGTTAAATCCATTATAAATTTTAAAAAACCTGCTTGTAGTTCTACAAAGCAGGTTTTTTCTTTTAAAGAAACTACTTAACTTTACATAATCTAGTAAACTACTTTAAATAGTATAAAATGAACTACACTACTTTACCAAATACGTCTATAAAAATTAGTAAAATTTGTTTGGGAACCATGACTTTTGGAAACCAAAACTCTAAAGCAGAAGCACATTCTCAATTAGATTACGTTTTAGAAAAAGGAATTAATTTTATCGATACTGCAGAAATGTATCCAATTGGCGGAAATGCTAAAATCTTTGGAAGCACTGAAAGACATATAGGTTCTTGGATTAACAAAATAGGAAAAAAGGAAAGAGAAAACTTAGTTATTGCAACTAAAATTGCAGGACCAAATCGCGGAATGACGTACATTAGAAATCCGTTAGATTTTTCTAAAAAAAGCATCATAGAAGCAGTGGAATTGAGTTTAAAAAACCTGCAAACAGATTATATTGATTTATACCAAATGCACTGGCCAGAGCGTATTATGAACATGTTTCAAAAACGTGGTTTGCAAGAATTAGACCCAAACTGGCAAGAGAATGTTTTTGATGTGCTTACAGTTTATGATGGTTTAATTAAAGAAGGAAAAATTAAACATATTGGTGTTTCCAACGAAAATCCTTATGGTGTAATGAAATTTCTTTTAGAAAGTGAAAAACATAATTTACCAAGAATTGCAACTATTCAAAATCCGTATTCTTTATTGAATAGATTGTATGAAGTGGGTTTAAGTGAAATGTGTATGCGTGAAAATGTGGGTCTAATGGCTTATTCTCCTTTAGGTTTTGGATTTTTAACTGGTAAATATTTGAACGGAATTCCTGAAAATTCTAGAATGCAATTGTTCCCTAATTTTAAACGCTACATCAACGATAATTGCCATAAAGCAACCAAATTATATAAAGATTTAGCAGAAGCGAATAATTTGACTTTGACGCAAATGTCTTTGGCTTTTGTAAACCAGCAGCAATGTGTTACCTCAACTATAATTGGTGCCTCAACTTTAGAACAACTAAAAGAAAATATAGCTGCTTTTGAGGTGGTTTTATCTGATGAAATTTTAAACGAAATTGAAACTATTCAGGAATTAATTCCAAATCCTGCACCATAAAAACATAAAAAAGTCCTGCAAATGCAGGACTTTTTTTTAGAAGCTGAAACAAGTTGCGCTTTACAAAATTTAGATTATAAATTATCGATCACTTTGTCTTTTGGATAACGAACCTTATAACTGATTCGTATTTTCTTGGTTTCATTTGCGCCCAATTTTAAATCCCAAGTTAAAATTCCGGTTTCTTCATTTACTTTTGCTCTATCTTTTTCTAAAAGTTCTACTGTAATTTCTTTATCCGTACTTATTGGATATTGATCTTTTAATAATAATTCAACACTTTCTTTTTTGTTGTTACGAATGGTAATATCATAAGTAAATGTTTGTTCTTTATAAGAAGATAAAAACTTAGTTCCCGATTTATCTGCAATTTTTTCACGTTTGATAGAGATTTTTTTATCTCTTCCCATGCTTAAATTTAATGTATCAGAAGTTTGGTTTGGATTAATCATCGTTTTACCAACATACATTCCTTCGAAGATAATATTAGCTTCTCCAGGCAATAAATTAAATTTAGAATAATCGCTAATTTCAGCCAATAAGAACGCTTCTTTTTCAATTCTTGGCGCAGCGTAATATCTATAAGTTGCAGGTATTTTTATTTCTTTTAAAGCAACACTATGCGCTTTCCCATTCGATAAAATATCATACGGAATGTCAATTTCAAAAGAAACATTTAATTGGTTTTCATTAATACTGGTGTAATTTGAAATTGAAGATTCGTCTTGCATTTCTGCATTTACTTGAATGCCTGAAACTTTATCTTGAAAAGTGTTCATTTTAGCATTTGAGTTATTGTACTGCAAATAACCTCTGTTGTAACCGTAACGTAAAAACCAAGCTTGTAAAATAGGTGCCGTGTTGTTTTGGGTTGGATTACCACTAGATAAAGTAAGTTTCACTTTTTTCCAGTCAATACCTGTGTTTTGCGTTACTTGTCCTTTATACATCATATTTATTGGCGTACTAATGCTTTCTGCTCTTAAATCATAAAAAGGTTTCCATGTTGCTCCAGCGGTTAAGTAATTAATGTCTAAATTAACAATTCCAGCAGTTTCATTCATTACTTGTAAAATCAATTTCCCTTTAGAAGATTTTTCTTCATTTTTAGTATTGATTTCTAGTTTAGAATTTAGCTTTTTTAATTTTTCATTCAGCTTGCTTTCTTTTTCCTGAAAAGCCGTAATTGCATTACTTAATTGTGTGCGTTTCGTGTTATAATAATCGACTAATTTCATTAATTCGGTAACATTTAAACCCGAATTAGTTCCTGAAACTTGTTGGTTTTTATCTAATAATTCAATAGTTTTTGCATGCGAATTTTTATCTGTTTGTACTTTTACAATTTCTTTTTGAACCAAATTAATGCTATCGCGCACTTTTTTAATTGCAGGATTACTTTCGTCAATTTCATATTCTGAAATATAATTTTGGGTAAACTGCACCGATAAAACCGTTAAAGAATTTGGTGCACCAATTTGAACAGTGTTTTCATTTAAATAATCGGCTACATTTTTAATGACAATTTCACTAGTTCCTTTTGGTAAATTGACCGAAGTAGTTTGTATCAATTCTGCGCTATTACTGTAAACCGTTGCTCCTTTTACAGTAGCTGTAGTAAAAATTGGTTTTTGAGCAAACAATGTCGCCGAAACCATAATTGTTAATAGTAAAAATAATTTTTTCATTAGATATTGTTTTTAGTTTATTTTTTTAAAGTAATAATTGGTTTTTCTAAACCAACTCGATTGATTTCCATTTGGATAACTGTGAATGTATTGTAAAGTTATGTGATTATTTTTTAAGAAGATAATTGTCCATTTTCCGTTTAATGGAGCGCCTCTAGGTTCTATTAAAATTTCAGATGGAAATTGATTTAAGATAATTTCTTTTCTATCAATAAGTTTAAAAAAATCTTTTAAATCTTGATCCGTTACTATATTTTTTGGTTTATCAATGTATAAAACATTAATATACTGTCTATTATTTGGTAGTCTTTCTTCCCAACCTGTTTCGTGCAAATATAGAAGTTCCCATTTTGAATTTGAAGTTATAGAATCTACACTCGTAGCTACTAAAATTTCTTTTATAGCTTTAATATGTTTTGTAATGGAGTCTGTATTTATTACTCGTTCTAGTTTTTTTTCAAACAAAAAATTTTCTTTGTTTTCTTCTTGAGAAAATGACAATATTGAGATAAATAAAATATTTAATAAAACTGCTTTTTTCATGTATTACATTTTATGCCTTTCTATTATAGAGAGACATTTTCATGAAAAGGTTGGGAAGCCTTTAAATTTTATTGATAACCTCTAAAGCTTTTGTAATGCTTTTTACGTTATCAAAAGAAATAAGCAAGCGCAAACCTGCTTTTGTTTGTTTCTCTTTAATTTTACATAAGTTACCATTGTGTTGTGCAAATTGCATCACTTTTATAAACTTACTAGATTGGTAAAAAGTGCTTTGTTGGTCGCTAATAAAGTAACCAATTAGCTTTCCTTGTTTCATTAAAAGTTTTTCAATTCCTATGGAAGTTGCTTTCCATTTAATTCTAATGCTATTTAATAATGCAATTGCTGGTTTTGGTAAAGCACCAAAACGGTCTACTAATTTTTGTTCGAATGCCAATAAAGCTTCTTCGTTTTTAATTTGACCTAATTCGTTATACAAGTTTAAACGTTCCGTAATACTATTTACATATTCATCCGGGAAAAGTAATTCAAAATCGGTGTCAATTAAAATATCTTTGACATATTCTTTTGTCTCTACATTATTTTCCTCTTCGTAAAGATCTTTGAATTCATTTTCTTTTAACTCATCAATTGCTTCATTCATGATTTTTTGATAGGTTTCAAAACCTATTTCATTGATAAAACCACTTTGTTCACCACCTAATAAATCTCCTGCTCCACGAATTTCTAAATCTTTCATGGCAATATTAAATCCACTTCCTAGCTCGCTAAATTGCTCTAACGCATTTATTCTTTTACGAGCTTCTTCCGTCATAGAAGATTCTGGTGGCGTAATAAAATAACAGAATGCTTTTTTATTGCTTCGCCCTACTCTACCTCGCATTTGGTGTAAATCAGACAGTCCGAAATTATTGGCATTATTAATAAAAATGGTGTTTGCATTTGGCACATCTAATCCGCTTTCGATAATTGTTGTAGCAACCAAAACATCAAATTCTCCTTCAATAAAAGCAAGCATTAATTCTTCTAATTTTTTACCTTCCATTTGTCCGTGACCAATTCCTACTTTTGCATTTGGAACTAATCGCTGAATCATTCCAGCAACTTCTTTTATGTTTTCAATTCGATTATTGATGAAAAATGCCTGACCGCCGCGTTCAATTTCATAAGAAATAGCATCTCGAATTGCTTCTTCGTTAAAACGAATAACATTTGTTTCTATAGGATGCCTATTTGGTGGTGGTGTTGTTATAACGGATAAATCTCTTGCGGCCATTAAAGAGAATTGTAAGGTTCTAGGAATAGGAGTTGCAGTTAAAGTAAGCGTATCTACATTTGCAGCAATTGTTTTTAATTTGTCTTTTACGTTTACTCCAAATTTTTGCTCTTCGTCTACAATTAACAATCCTAAATCTTTGAATTGTACCTTTTTATTTACCAATTGGTGTGTTCCAATAATAATATCTAGTTTTCCTTCGCTTAAGTCTTTTAAAGTTTCTGCTTTTTGTTTTCCAGTTCTAAAACGATTAAGATAATTTATAGTAACAGGCATGTCTTTTAAACGTTCTGTAAACGTGCGATAATGTTGGTAAGCCAAAATGGTTGTTGGAACTAAAATAGCAACTTGTTTACCGTTATCCACCGCTTTAAATGCTGCTCGAATGGCAACCTCTGTTTTTCCAAAACCAACATCACCACAAACCAAACGATCCATTGGTCTATCACTTTCCATATCTATTTTAACATCGTTTGTAGACGTAATTTGATCTGGAGTATCTTCATAAATAAAAGAACTTTCTAATTCTTTTTGTAAGTAACTATCTGGCGCACATGCAAAACCTTTGTCTAATCTTCTTTTTGCGTATAACTGAATTAAATTAAACGCAATGTGCTTAACTCTTGCTTTAGTTTTTTGTTTTAAAACTTTCCAAGCATTACTTCCAAGCTTGTAAATTTTTGGAGGCGTACCATCTTTACCGTTATATTTTGAAATTTTATGTAAGGAGTGAATACTCACATAAACAATATCATTATCTGCATAAACTAACTTTATGGCTTCTTGGGTTTTCCCTTCAACCTGAATTTTTTGTAAACCGCCAAACTTCCCTATTCCGTGATCTATATGCGTAACATAATCTCCAACAGTTAAAGACGTAAGCTCTTTTAAAGTGATGTTTTGCTTTTTTGAATAACCATTTTTAATTGAAAATTTATGGTAACGCTCAAAAATTTGATGATCGGTGTAACAAGCTATCTGAGTTTCGGTATCTATAAAACCTTGAAAAATAGGAAACACTAATGTTTTATATTGCTTTCTTACATTTTCATGGTTGGTCTCGTCTATACTTTCAAAAATATCATGAAAACGTGAGGCTTGACTTTCGTTAGAACAAAAAAGATAATTAGTTATTCCGTTAGAATGATTTTCTCCTAAATTATTTAATAATAAATCAAATTGTTTGTTGAAAGATGGTTGTGGCTGAATGTAAAACTGAAAACTTTTTGCAATAGAAAAAATAGATTTAGCATTTAATTCAAGTACTGAAAAATCAATTGCTCTTTTTAGAAATGCTTCTTCATTAAGGAAAAGCTCTTTTGGTTCTATATGTTTAATTTCACCCGAAAGTTTTCCATAAGCTTCATTTGCCTTTTCATATAGTTTATTTAATTTTTTGCCAATTTCTTCGGTGTTTTGAAGACATAAAACCGTTTTTTCGCTAATATAATTTAAAAAACTTTCTCTATTTTCTTGTAAATGTTTGTTTTCAACATTAGGAATTATGGAGATTTTCTTTAAAATTTCTTTAGAAAGCTGTGTTTCTACATCAAAACTTCTAATGCTATCTACTTCATTTCCGAAAAATTCTATTCTATACGGATGATCGTTTGAAAAAGAAAACACATCTATAATTCCTCCACGAACAGAAAATTCGCCTGGTTCTATTACAAAATCAACCCTTTTGAAGTTGTATTCAAATAGTGTTTCGTTTATAAAATCGATGGATAAATTGTCGTTGACTGCTAATTTAAGTGTGTTTTTATCTAGTTCCTTTCTGGTAACTACTTTTTCAAAAAGTGCTTCGGTATAAGAAACAATTATTGCTGGTTTTTTTCTAGAATTTATTCGGTTTAATACTTCTGCTCTCAATAAAACATTGGCGTTATCTGTTTCTTCTATTTGATAAGGTCTTCTGTATGAACCTGGATAAAACAACACATCTTGGTCGTTTAATAATTGTTCTAAATCGTTTAAATAATAAGCCGCTTCTTCTTTATCGTTAAAAACCAATAAAAAAGGAAGTTCTACTTTTTTAAATAAGGTTTGAATTATAATAGACAAAGAAGAGCCTAAAAGCCCAGAAACAGCAACTTTTTTTCTTTCTAAAAGTAATTGGTTAATTTGAGCAATCTTTGTGTTTTGCTCATATTTTTTTAAGATTTCAGAAACGTTCAATGGTCTAAATTTTGATGAATTATTAAAGTATGAAACCGCGTTAAACTGGGTATTCTATAGCGGTCTTTATAGTGATGAAATTTTATAAAATATGTATTTAATATTGGCAACTATTCCTTCTTTAGATTAGATTTTTCTATATTTTTTTCTAAAAATTTTGCGGTTGCCATTCTAGAAGTGTCTAATGCTTTTATCATGTCTTCTTCTCCAATTTCTTTTGGAATAGCTTTTTTGATTAAAATTTCGTCTAATTGACCGTAAACTCCCTTAATTTCTGAATTTATGTTTTCTATTAATTTAAAAACTTTTTTTTCTGGAATATTTTGTAAATTCAAATAAGTTTCTAAAGCATTAACTTTTGTGTTTAAAGTAATTAACCTGCTTCTAACTTGTGGAATATCGAACTCTTCAGGAACCGTATAACTTAAACTGTCTGATTTTAAAGAAACATTACTAATTTTCATTTGAAAGGCTAATAATGTTGCTTTTGGATTTTGTTCTAATTCCTTTTGAAATTGTACCCATTTGTTCCAACTATTTAAGGTTGTTTGAATAGAAGGATTTGTTTTTGGAAAAGTAAAATTCCACTTTTTTGAAATTGCTAAAAAAACGGTTGCTCTTTTTTGGGCTTCTTTTTCAGATAAATCATTTCTTTTTTGATTGTCTGAACAACCAATAATTATAAAAAACACAAGTACAAAAGTGAAAAAATATCTCATTTAATTTAAATATAAACAAAAATACAAATGTTTATGTAACATTTTTACAATCTTACTTTAAAGTTAACATTTTCAGACTAAAATAAATGCCAATTATAAAAATGGGTTTTCTTAAATAAATAATTACAATGTAGTATATTTGCGCTTTAAACCATCAAATAAATGGATACCAAAATTTTAATAATTGGCGCTTGTGGCCAAATAGGCACTGAACTTACTACAAAATTAAGAGCAACTTATGGTGTTGAAAATGTTGTTGCTTCTGACATTAGAAAATTAGAAAACGATGTAGTTAATAAAGGTATTTTTGAAGTAGTTAATGCATTAGATTATAACCAAATTGAACACTTAATTGAAAAACATAAAATTACCGATGTTTATTTAATGGCTGCTTTACTCTCTGCTACTGCAGAAAAAAACCCTGCCTTTGCATGGGATTTGAACATGAACTCTTTGTTTCATGTTTTAAATTTAGCGAAAGCTGGAAAAATAAAAAAAATATTTTGGCCTTCCAGTATCGCCGTTTTTGGACCTACAACTCCTAGGGAAAACACCCCTCAATATACCGTAATGGAGCCATCAACAGTTTATGGAATTTCTAAACAAGCTGGAGAAAGATGGGCAGAATATTATAACAAACAATATGGTGTTGATGTAAGAAGCATTCGTTACCCTGGTTTGATTAGTTGGGCAACGGAGCCTGGTGGAGGAACTACAGATTATGCTGTAGATATTTATCATAAAGCAATTACGGAAGGCAAATTTACGAGCTTTTTATCTGAAAACACAGGTTTACCTATGATGTATATGGACGATGCTATTAAGGCTACTATTAGTATTATGGAAGCTCCAGTAGAAACAATTAAAATTAGAAGTTCTTATAATTTATCTGCAATGAGTTTTACACCAGAGGAAATTGCTGCAGAAATTAAAAAACATTATCCAAAGTTTACGATTGATTATAACCCAGATTTTCGTCAGAAAATAGCAGATAGTTGGCCTGCAAGTATTGACGATACTTCTGCAAGAGAAGATTGGAACTGGAAAAATGATTTTGATATGGAAAGCATGACTAATGAAATGTTTACCAAACTAAAAGAAAATACTTATAAATAGAAAAAAAGGAACGCTAAGCGTTCCTTTTTTTTATAACTACTTCTTCAATTTCTCTATAATTGGATTTTCTGTAATTTCTTTTATCTTAATTACTTCCTCTACATTTTCATTTGGAATGGTCATGGATAAAACATACTGTTTAATTTTCCATTGTTTTCCTTCTTTTATAAGAATTCCTGAGCCGCGGCATATTTTCATTTGCGTATCTAACAATTCATCAAACCAAGCTATTTTAGCCGATTTATCAAAATAAATAGCACGTTCTAATACTGAAAAACTCCAAGCCTTTCCTTTATCAAAATACGGTTTTGCAAATGCCATAAACTCTTGTTTATCCCATTTTTCATTGGCATCTGTTCCTATAAATATAGATTCGTTATCCATTGCTGAAAAATAGGCGTCAAAATTTGCTTCGGCTGCAGCTTTATGCCAATTATCTAATAAAATAGTAACTTCTGTTTTATTTTTTTCATTTTTCTGCCCAAAAGAATTTAAAAAAAATAGGGACATTATAACCATAATTATTTTCATAAAAATTGAATTAAATCTTATTTATTCATTTCTGTAAAATACTTGTAAAACAAAGGGATTGTCTCAATTCCTTTTAAGTAATTAAAAATTCCAAAATGTTCATTTGGCGAATGAATAGCATCGCTGTCTAAACCAAATCCCATTAGAATTGTTTTACTTTTTAATTCTTTTTCAAATAAAGCTACAATAGGAATACTTCCGCCTGAACGAACAGGAATTGCAGGAACTCCAAATGTTTCTGTATATGCTTTATTTGCTGCTCTATAACCAATGCTGTCTATTGGTGTTACATAACCTTGACCTCCGTGATGTGGTTTTACCACAACTTTAACCGATTTAGGAGCTATGCTTTCAAAATGGTTTTTGAATAATTCTGTTATTTGTTCCCAATCTTGGTTAGGCACTAATCGCATGGAAATTTTAGCAAATGCTTTACTTGCAATTACCGTTTTTGCACCTTCGCCTGTATAACCACCCCAAATTCCATTTACGTCTAAAGTTGGACGAATAGAATTGCGCTCATTTGTTGTGTATCCTTTTTCCCCATAAATATCTCCAATGTCTATAGAATTTTTATATTTTTCTAGAGAAAAAGGTGCTTTAGCCATTTCTGCTCTTTCTTCTAAAGTTAATTCTTCTACATTATCATAAAAACCTGGAATTGTAATGTAATTATTTTCATCGTGAAGAGAAGCAATCATTTTTGTCAAAATATTAATTGGATTAGCAACTGCTCCACCATATAATCCTGAATGTAAATCTCTGTTTGGTCCTGTAACTTCTACTTCCACATAACTTAATCCACGCAATCCTGTAGTTATAGATGGTTGCGTATTTGAAATCATTCCAGTATCTGAAATTAAAATAACATCATTTGCCAATTTTTCTTGGTTGCGTTCCACAAACCAGCTCAAACTTTTAGAACCAACTTCTTCTTCTCCTTCTATCATAAATTTCACATTACAAGGCAAAGTATTTGAAGCAATCATGTATTCAAAAGCTTTAACGTGCATGTACATTTGCCCTTTATCATCACAAGCTCCACGGGCAAAAATTGCACCTTCTGGATGAATATCTGTAGTTTTGATTACTGGTTCAAAAGGCGGAGAAGTCCACAGCTCCACTGGATCTGCTGGTTGAACATCATAGTGACCATATACTAAAATAGTAGGTAAATTTTTATCTATTATTTTCTCCCCATAAACAATTGGGTAACCTGGTGTTTCACAAAGTTCAACAAAATCACAACCTGCTTTTTCTAAACTTGTCTTAACCATCTCTGCTGTCATTATTACATCATGTGCATAAGCACTATCTGCACTAACCGAAGGGATTTTTAATAATTCTATTAACTCTTCAATAAATCTTTTCTTGTTATCTTGAACGTATTGTTTTATGTTTTCCATTATTAAATTATGATTTATTCAAAAGTACAAAATTGATTTTAAATTTAGAATGACAATTCTTAAAAAACAATATACCCCTTTGAAAAGCGCAGTACATAATGATTGAATGGTTTTTAAAGTTACCACAATTTCTTTACCTTTGAATTTCCTAAAAAGTGGAGAAAATGGAGAAAAATCCGAAATTTGCCGTTATTGGTGGAGGAAGTTGGGCTACTGCGATAGCAAAAATGTTGTGTGAAAACCAACCTGAAATTGCTTGGTATATGCGAAGTCCCTATGCTATTGAGCATTTAAAGCAACAATTACATAATCCTAATTACTTAAGTTCTGTTGAATTTGATATAAAAAAGTTGCGTTTAACAAATGACATTAATGAAGCTGTTGCCTATGCAGACTATGTCATTTTTGCTATTCCGTCTGCATTTTTAGGTGGCGAATTAGAAAAACTTAAAGAAAGCTTAGAAGGAAAAGTGATTTTTTCAGCAATTAAAGGAATTGTTCCCGAAACCAGTTTGATTGTTGGAGAACATTTTCATCAAAAATATAATGTTCCATATGAAAACATTGGCGTTATTACAGGTCCTTGCCACGCGGAAGAAGTAGCTTTAGAAAGGTTATCCTATTTAACGCTAGCTTGCGGCGATAAAGAAAAAGCTGAAATAATGGCTAAAAATGTAAGTTGCGAATATATAAAAACTAAAACTTCAGACGATATTATAGGAACAGAATATGCAGCAATGTTAAAAAATATTTATGCAATTGCTGCAGGAATAGCGCATGGTTTAGGATATGGAGATAATTTTCAATCAGTTTTAATGAGTAACGGTATTCGTGAAATGAAAAAATTCATTAAAAAAGTCCATAAAATGAAACGTAACATTAATGATTCGGCTTATTTAGGCGATTTATTAGTAACTGGTTATTCTGTATTTTCTAGAAATAGAATGTTTGGAAACATGATTGGAAAAGGATACACGGTAAAATCTGCGCAAATGGAGATGAGCATGGTTGCGGAAGGCTATTATGCTTCAAAAAGTGCCTTCATGCTTAACCAAGAACACAAAGCAAAAACACCAATTATAGATGCTGTATATGCAATTTTATATGAAGGAAAAGAACCAAAAAAAGTCTTTAAAAAACTTACTGAAAAATTAGATTAAAAAAACAAAATTAGGTATCATTAACAATAATAGGCGTAATTATTTGATTTTCAATATATTATAATTTTTTCTTGTTCAAAAAATAAGTTTTAAATAACTGATAGTCAATAGGTTAAAACTATTCCCTTGGTGTAAAAATCATGTATTAAATTTGCAAAAAACAAATCAAATGGACCATTTAATTAACCACCCTGTTATTTTAGGGGTTTTCAGCATAGTAATAATCGTAATGTTATTGTTAGACTTGGGTGTCTTAAACAAAAAAGGCCACGCTATATCGAATAGAGAAGCGGCAATTTGGTCCATAACCTGGATTTCTTTAGCCATGGGATTTAGTGGAATAATTTATTATTATTTAGGTGCAGAACAATTTATGCAGTTTCAAGGCGCTTATTGGATAGAAAAAGCACTTTCAATAGATAATCTTTTTGTTTTTATATTGGTTTTTGGCTACTTTAATGTTGCAAAAGAAGCACAACACAAAGTATTATTTTGGGGAGTTCTTGGTGCATTATTTTTTAGAGCTATTTTTATTTTTACAGGCGTTTGGATTTTAAATTATACCTATTTGCCAGAAATGGAGCTTTTTGGTAATCTTGTAAAAATCAATTATTTACTAACTCTTTTTGGAATTGTTTTAATTATTGCAGGAATAAAATCTTGGTTTAGCAATAGTGGAGACGATGGCGATAAAGATTTTTCTAAAAGTGCGGGCTCAAAATTAATTCACAAATTATTTAAAGTTAGTCCTAATTTTGATGGCGATAAATTCTTTACAATTCAAAATGGTGTAAAAATGGCAACACCTTTATTAGTCGTTGTTGCCATTATAGAGTTTACGGATTTGATTTTTGCAGTAGATAGCATTCCTGCCATTTTTGCCATTGCACCAAATGATCCATTTATTTTATACACTTCTAATATTTTTGCAATTTTAGGACTTCGTTCGCTTTATTTTTTATTAGCTAACTTCATGTATATGTTTAGCCGTTTACATTACGGATTGGCTGTTATATTAAGTTTTATAGGTGTAAAAATGATTATTGCTCCATTCTTCCATATATCTTCAATGGTATCCTTAGGAGTTGTAGGAGGAATATTGGTAATTTCTATTGTTTGGTCGTTAGTATTTCCTATTAAGAATTAAAATTTCAATTACTAAAAAAAGAAAATTCCTCCTTCTATAGTTTTCAATAAGCTATAAAAGGAGGAATTGATAAAAGTTAAGCAATTTTATGTTCTAATCAACCATTACGCCACGCTTATTAATAACAGGCAAATCGATTTTTGCTTTTTCGTTTACTCCATTAGACTCAAAAATAAACTTCTTATCGTACATTTTATTGTCTAAAAAATAAGAAAGTAAAAATTCGTTATTTAGCTGTAACACCTTGTTTTCAAGAAATTCAATTCTTACAGCGCTTTCAGGTTCTACCGTAGCAAATGAATGGCGTAATGACATTGTGTTTCTTTCTTCCCCGTCAATTAAACCGTAAGCTCTAGAAACAACCATTGCTGCCTCTAAAGTTTTGTTTGTAGCGTTTAATAAATAAGCATACCAGCAGTTTTCTTGAAAATCATCGCTCCATTCTTGTATTGCTACAATATGAACATTTTCTACTTTAGGGATAATTATGTCCTTTTTCATTTTTATATAGTTAGACCTGTCAGATTTTAAAAACCTGTTAGATCTATTTAATTAAATACTCGATTTAAATTGCTCCAAGAAACGCACATCATTTTCGTAAAACATACGAATGTCGCCAATTTGATACAATAGCATTGCAATTCTTTCCACACCCATTCCAAAGGCAAAACCAGTAAACTCGTCTGGATTAATATCACAGTTTTTCAAAACATTAGGATCCACCATTCCGCAACCGCCAATCTCTAACCAACCAGTTCCTTTAGTAATACGATAATCTGTTTCTGTTTTTAAGCCCCAATAAATATCAATTTCTGCACTTGGTTCTGTAAACGGAAAATAAGAAGGTCTTAATCTAATTTTTGATTTTCCGAACATTTCTTTAGTGAAGTGAAGCAAAGTTTGCTTTAAATCAGCAAAAGAAACGTCTTTATCAATATACAAACCTTCTACTTGATGAAAAATACAGTGCGAACGAGCAGAAACTGCTTCATTACGAAAAACTCTTCCTGGAGAAATAGTACGAATAGGCGGTGTGTTATTTTCCATATAACGCACTTGTACAGATGAAGTGTGCGTGCGCAACAAAGTATCAGGATTTGTTTGTATGAAAAAGGTGTCCTGCATATCGCGCGCCGGATGGTATTCTGGCAAATTTAATGCTGTAAAATTATGCCAATCATCTTCAATTTCTGGTCCTTCTGAAATATTGAAACCAACATTTGAAAAGATATCAATAATTTGATTTTTAACAATCGAAATTGGATGTCGAGAACCCAAATTAATTGGGCTTCCCGGACGTGTTAAATCGCCATAAATCCCTTTAGATTCTTCTTTACTTTCTAGTTGATCTTGCGTAGATGCAACTTTTTCTTCGGCAGAAGTTTTCAATTGATTAATAACTTGGCCAAATTCTTTTTTCATTTCATTTGGAACATTCTTAAAATCTGCAAATAACTCTTTTAAAAGACCTTTACTTCCTAAAAACTTAATTCTAAATGTTTCTAATGTCTCTTTGTTATCGGTTTGAAAAGCGTTTACTTCTTCAATATGCTTTTTAATCTTATCTATCATCGTTCTTGCTTATAAAGGTGCAAAGTTAAGAAAAAGGTTTAGGTTACAGGTTATAGGTTTTGGCATTTTGTAGAACACTAATCAATAAGTTCCTTTTCTAAAAAATAATTTACAATAGCATCTTTCATTAAAACAGATTGTTCACCTGCTTTTAATGCTGGTAATTCTTCTTTAATTTTATAATGTGGCCAACCGTCATTGTCAAAATATTCAAACTCGTAGTAACCATAAGGCTCTAAAAGTCTACAAATTGCAATGTGCATTAAGTTAACTTTTTCGTCTTTTTGAAATTCTGAATTAAATTTACCTAATTCTTGTACTCCAATTAAATATATAATAGCGTCTAAATCTAATATATCGCCATCGGCAAATTTATTAGACAGTATACTCACTACTGAGTTCCAGCGCTCTTTTAGTTGTTCGTCTCTTGACATTTTTTTTTAGATGAAAGAGAAAACAGAAAAGAAAAAGGCCTTTTCGGTTTTCTTGTTTTTGAAGCTGTAAAGATAGTAACTAGTATTTTGACATTCAATAATTCTTTTATCTTTGTTCTTTTATCTTTTATATATTTACTTTTTTATGGGTTTTATTGATATTATTTTTGTGGTTTTACTTGGTTGTGCTTTATATAAAGGAATTAAAAATGGGCTTTTTGTAGAGGCTGCCTCTTTGGTCGCATTAGTTGTTGGAATATTTGTTGCTATTAAATTTTCTTATCTTATTAGAACCATACTAGAAACTAAAGTAAGTTGGAATCCAAAATACATAGAAATTACGGCTTTTACTTTTACTTTTATAGCAGTTATACTTGTTATTCATCTCTCGGCAAAGCTTTTAACCAAAATTATAGATTTGGCATATTTAGGTTGGATAAACAGAGTAGCTGGAGCTGCTTTTAGTATGTTAAAAACTATTTTAACCTTAAGTATTGTGCTTTTTCTTTTCGAAAAAATAAACATTAATAATATGTTGGCAAAAAAAGAAACACTAAATGCTTCCATTTTTTACAACCCGACTAAAGAAATTTCTACTTTTGTATATCCACAAATTGAAGAGTGGTACACCGAATTGAATAGTAAATTAAAAAATTAATCTAAAGAAAAATGCATTTAACAGACCTAAAAGTTTTGGAAACAACAATTGCGCTTGTTGTGTTTTTTACAATACGATTTATAACTATTAAATCTGTCGATAAAACAGTAGCAAATAGCATGTTACAAAAGACACGTGGCAAAATAATTAAAAAAATTGTTCAGATTATACTAATTGCTATCACATTCATATTTATTTTAACTGTTTGGGGTATTGATCAATCTGAGCTATTTGTGTTCATGGCTTCTGTTTTAACAGTAATTGGAATAGCCCTATTTGCACAATGGTCCTTATTATCCAATCTCACTTCTGGTTTAATTATCTTTTTCAACCATTCTGTAAAGTTAGACGATACAATAACTATACTAGATAAAGACTATGAAATTGAAGGTAGAATAAGCGATGTTACCCTCTTTTTTGTTAAATTAAAAACAAAAGATAATGATGAAATTTTATTGCCTAACAATGTTTTTTTACAAAAAATGATCAAGAAAAAAAACTCTGAACTATAAACTCTTTTTAATTTAGTTTCAGCTCCTTAATTGCATCTTTCTCAATCCAACCTTCGGTTTTGTCTGTCAATTGAATTTTTTTCCAATTGTCCATTGTTTCTAAAACAAAAACCTTGGTTCCCTCGTGTAAAACTAAAACATCTTCTGCACTGCTTTTAGGTTCTGCTTTTACATTTACAACCGTATTAAAAACAATTGCTGGTTTTATAGATGTTTCCTTTTGTTTTTGTAAAAAAGCCGCGAAAATTGTTACCAAAATTCCAACTAAAAACACAAACATTGCAGTAAAAAAAGTTCGTTTTATTAAGGATGTTGCTCCAAAATAATACCCTATAAATGCTAATAGAAACAAAAAAGAAGCAATAATTGCAGCCCAAGCCCAACTCTCATAATGCAAAATACTAGCTGTTTTATAAATGGTTACTAAAAACCCAACTTCTGGTTTTACTTTTATGTCATCTATTGCTTTTTTTTGTGCAAATTCCAAATTGTTTTTAAGTATCTCATTATCTGAATTTAGTAATAATGCTTTTTCAAAATTATAAATAGCTGGTGCAATTCTATCTAACTTATAATAACAGTTTCCTAAATTAAAATACAATTCAGCTGATTCTTGTTTTAAGTTATCGTGAATGAATTCATATTTCTTAGCGGCTGCTTCGTAGTTTTCTTTTTTATATAATTCGTTTGCATTGGCAAAAGCTTTATTTACATCGTCTAATTCGTTTGCAAAAACAACTGCAGAAAATAAAATAAAAACAAAGCTTTTTAATATAGTCTTCATGCTAAATTTGTTTTGAAAGTTCAGAAATTATCTCTACCGCTTTTTCATAGTCTTTTTGCATTGCCACATCTGATGATGGTGTATAGCGCGCAAATTCACAATCGTTCATAAGTTGTATAAATTGCGCAACATTACTAGCACTTGCTTGTTTCTCTTGTAAAATTTCTTGTATGTTTTCTTTACTCATTTCTGAAGTTTCCATGTATAATTTTGCTTTCAAGAAATTGTGTAATGCTTTTTCCATTGCCATATAAAACGGCACTTTATTTCCTATTTGCTTTTTAGCTTCCGATAAAAATTTCTTGGCTAATCTTGTATTTCTTTTTACTTTGTTTCCAAAAACATCTGCATCTATAGCTTCCTTCTTTTTCTTAGCCAAAATAATTACTGGAATTAGTAATAACGGCGCAAAAAGCAAAGTATAAAAAAGATTAGAACCAAAGAAATCTTGTTTGTTTATTTTAGTAAATTTTGCATTTGTTTGTATAAACTGAAAAACATTGTTTTTAGCAACTTCTTGTTTGTTTGAAGCAACTGCTTTTTGGGTGGTCGTAAAGTTCGGGTTGTCTAAAACATCAATTGTAATTTCTTCTGATAAAATAGTTTTATATGTTCTTGTTTTTAAATCAAAATAAGAAAATTTCAAAGGTTGTAAAGTGTATTTTCCCTTAAACTGAGGAACAAGTGTATAAGTGTCTGCAATTTTACCATTCATTCCAGAAAGTGGTGTATTTACTTCTTCTTTATGTTGTGGATCAAAAGCTTCAAAAGCACTTGGAAATTTTGGTTTTGGTAAATCAAATAATTTCAAATTACCATTTCCAGAAACAACTATTTCTATATCTAATGATTCTCCTGTTTTTAAGGAAGTTTTAGTTGGTTTTGCACTAAAACTAAAAGAACCAACTGCGCCTGTAAAGCTTTCTGGCTTCCCTTCACTAGGAAGTGCTTTAACATTAATTGTTTTTTCTCCAGCCGTTACTGCTTTATTAGTCATCTCATAAGACTGTTGACCAAAAGGATATGATCTTCTACCAGTGGGAACTTGAATTTCTAAATTAAGAGAAAGCGGCTCAATAGGTTTGTTTCCTGCTTCTAAAGGATATAAAATTACTTTTCGCCAAACTACCATTGCGTAATCTTTGCCATTATAAGAGCCTTGTACTGCTTCTAGTTTTTGAATATCTATATGTTGGCTCCAAAAACCGTTGTATTTCGGAGTTTTTAATTCTTTAACGTTTCTAACCACAAATCTTGGGTCGAAATATAACTTATAAACCACCGTAACTGGTTCATTTACAAATGGATTTGATTTAGAAACTTCCGCAACTAAATGTACTCCTTCTCCTGCAATATAATCCGGACTATTAGGGTCTTTAGGAATTGGAATTGCATCTATAACTACAATTTTTAAAGGTTGCGTTTTTAAAATTCCGTCGGTATGCTCAATAGTTGCCGATTTAATAATAAAGGTTCCTTTTTGTGTGGGTTGTAATATATAAGAATAACTTCTGTTAAAAGATTTTACCCCATTTATCCATGAAAAATTTGTAGACTGAAAAGGTCCTCCTACAACAAGAAAACCTTCAAAAGCAGGTTCCCTAAAATTGTCTGCATCTTCATTAATGGAAAAAGTAATTTGGAATTTTTCGTTTTGTCCTACGTTTTGTTTGTTCACTTTTGCTTCAAACTTAACTTGAGCATAAGTGAGCGTTTGAGTAAATAATATAAATAAGAAAACAATTTTTTTCATTTTAAAATGGGCTCGATTTTTAAATCTAATCGGTTGCAATTACCAGTCTTTTTCGTTTGAAACTGGTTGTGCTTTTACTTTTTTGGCATTTATTTTATCCTGAATTTTTTGTTCAGAATTATTAACTGCGTTTAACAAATTTTGTATTTGTTGTTTGTTTGCACCAGATGGTTTTGGTTGTTCTTTGTTCTCGTCACTTTCCTTTTTATCTTTATCCTTATCGTCTCCTTTATCGTCTTTCTTATCCTTTTTATCTTGGTCTTTCTTATCCTTGTCTTTCTTGTCCTTGTCTTGGTCGTCTTTTTTATCCTTATCCTTGTCTTTATCTTTTTTCTTATCGTCTTTAGGCGGATTTTCTTTTTGCTTTTTCTTTGCTAAAGCATAGTTATAGCGTGTTTCATTGTCACTAGGATTGTTGCGTAGTGCGTTTTTATAAGCATCCACTGCTGCTGCATAGTTTTTTTCTAACATAAAAGTATTGCCTAAATTATGGTATGCTTTATGTTTTTCTTCTTTAGTTTTTGCAGTTTCAACTGCCGCTGCAAATTTAAATTTAGCTTCTGCAGGTTGGTTTTGACGGTAAATACTATTTCCTAAATTATAATTTGCGACTGCTTTTTTATCTGTATTATTAGATTCTGAAACTCTAAAATCTGTTTCTGAGTTTATGAAATCTTTTTCTTCAAAAGCTGTTGTTCCATTGTATAAATTTTGGTCTTTATTTTGACCAAAAATAAACGATGAAACGCACAAAACTAATGTTATGACTACTTTTTCCATATTACTTTTTATTGAATAAGTTTAGTTTTTGCACCCAAGCAGTTTTTTTCTCAAAAAAGAAAATGTCTGCAAGAATTAACAAAAATGCAAATGCTAAAAACCATTGGTATTGTGTTTGGTATTCCGCAATTTGCTCCGTTTCAAATTCTGTTTTTTCAATGTTGTCCATTGCGTTTTTCAACCTATCTAAGGCTTCTTTAGTATTATTACCTGCAATATAACCACCATTTGTACTTTTAGCGATGTTCTCTAATATTTCTGTATTTAACTTTGTAATTACAACTTCGCCATTTTTATCTTTCTTGTATTCTGAAAGAGAACCACTGTCATTTTTAATAGGAATTGGCCCTCCGTTTTCTGTACCAACACCCATTGTGATTATTTTAATCCCTTTTTCTTTTGCTAATTCTGATCCTGCTTGAGAATCTGCGCCATGGTCTTCCCCATCAGAAACTAAAATGATTAATTTACTTGTGTCTACTGCATCAAAATAGGTTTCGGATAATCGAATTGCATCATTTAAAGCAGTTCCTTGCGAGGAAACCATGTTAGGATTCATGTTTTGTAAATACATTTTTGCAATACTATAATCTGTAGTCATTGGTAAAACAGGATAAGCACTACCTGCATAACCTACAATTCCTACTCTATCGTTTCCTAAAGTGCTAATAATGTTAGAAATTAATTGTTTGGATTTTTCTAAACGATTAGGCGCAATATCTTCGGCTAGCATACTTTTAGAAATGTCTAAAGCAAAAACAATATCTATTCCTTGTCTTTTAACCGTTTCCATTTTGGTTCCAATTTTTGGATTTACCAAAGCTATAATAACAGCTACTAAGGCTAATGTAAGCGTTATGAATTTTAAAACTGGTTTGAAACTAGAAGCCTCTGGACTTAATTTTTGTACCAATTCTAAATCGCCAAACTCATTTCTTTTTTTTCTTTTCCAATACATTTGAAACAAGAAAATGCTTATTAGTAAAGGAATTACTAATAATAAGTATAAATATTGTGGGTTTTCTAACTGGTGATACATGTGTTATTTGCGCTTATAATTTAAACTAATCCTCTAAAAATAGTGTTTTTTAAAGCTACTTCTATAAATAAAAAGAAAAATGCAAGCCATACTAACGGTTGGTATTTTTCATCGTAATTGAAAAATTTTTTCTCTTCTACTTCTGTTTTTTCTAACTTATTAATCGCCGTATAAATTTCTTTTAACTTGGCATTGCTTGTTGCTCTAAAATACTTGCCATCGGTAGTTTTTGCAATCTCTTTCATCAACTTTTCGTCAATTTCTACCTTCATATTTTGGTACAAAAAGGCTCCTGTTGCTGTTTTAGCATACGGAAATGGTGCCATACCATTCGTTCCTATTCCAATAGTGTATACTTTAATACCATATTCTTTTGCAATATCTGCAGCCATTCTTGGATCTATTGTTCCAGAATTATTTACACCATCAGTCAATAAGATAATAATTCTGCTTTTTGCTTTACTGTCTTTTATTCTATTGATTGCTGTTGCTAACCCAACGCCTATTCCGGTTCCATCTGCAATAATCGAATCGTCATATTCAATTGTTTTTAATGCTTGTAATAAAACTGTCTTGTCTGATGTAACGGGTGTTCTAGTATAACTTTCGCCAGCATAAACAACTAATCCTATTCTATCGTTAACTCTGTCTTGTACAAATTCTGCTGCAACTCTTTTTAAGGCTTCTAAACGGTTTGGTTTTAAATCTTTTGCCAACATACTTCCAGAAACATCTATTGCCATAACAATATCTATTCCTTTTGTGGAACGTGATTTTGAAGACACATCTACGCTTCTTGGTCTTGCTAAAGCTAAAATTATAGCGGTTAATGCTAATAATCGTAAAAGAAATAATAATGGTTGCAACTTAGATAATAAACTAGCACTTCCTTTAAATGATTTAGTAGAACTTATTTTTAAAGTTGCTCGTTGTTTTTTATGGGTAAACCAATACCATGCTACTGCAATAGGAAGTGCTAAAAACAGCCAAAAAAAATCGGGATGTAAAAAGGTTATATTGTTCATTATTCCGAAGCTTTTCTTAACTCTATTGAGCCAATTATTTTTTCCATTATTTGTGCAGCATACTTGTCTTCTTGTTTAAAAACTAGCACTAGTTCTTGTATTCCTTTACTTTGAGAAAAAACTAAAATAGCATAATTCATTTTTATATTTTCTTTAGAAATAGGGTCTAATATGGTAAATGTTCCTTCTGCTTTTTTACCTGTTAATCCTTTAGGGTCTTCATAATCATCTACTTTAACAATTACATTTTGGGCTCCAAATACTTCTAATTGCTTTATTTTTTGTTCTAAAACCATGTCTAACGAACCACTAATAGAATCTTTAAAAGAAGTAGTACTTAAAACAACTGAGAAATTATCTGTTAAGCTTCCATAATAGAAGTTACTAGTTGTTTTTACATTTTCAGGCAAATTATTTTGAATACGCAAATCGTTATTTCTTTTTAATGCCTTAGGTGTAGAAATAATTATTGCAGGATCACCATAATCTGATGTTACCCAAGTATCGTCTAACATAGATTTTGTAGTATGGCCAATGAAGTTGTCTCTTAAAAAAGAAACTCCTTTAGTAACTCCAAAAAACACTAAAGCAAGCACCATTAGAAAACCAACGATACTTAAAGGAATAAAAATACGCTGTAGTTTTTGCTTACGTGTTTTCTTTCTTTTTAAATCTTCTGCAAATAAGTTTTCTGTTTCTTCTTCTGTTCTTGGAATTGCTTTATCTAAGGAAATTAAAAAAGTATCTACTGTTTTTTTATCGGTTTCGATTTCAAAATCTAAAGGTTTAGACTTTGCAAATTTTACCAAATCTGAAGTTGCCATTACTTTTTTGAATTGCGCTAAAGTATCGGCACTAATTTTAATTTTCTTTTGGCGAACTGCTATTTTTAAAGCATCAAATAATTCGCTTGAAGTACTTTCCATTGCAGGAATTTCTATTACTTCTTCAATATAATTTCTAGTAATATCTGTTAATTCAGAATAATATCTTTTGGTTTCTCCGTGTTGCCAAAGTTCTTTCTTCTCTAGTAACTCTAATAAGGAAATTGCTTTTTCAATTGGCGAAGCAAATAATATTGCTTCTGCTTGGTTTTTCTTGTTTTGGTATTTTTTAATAAAATAATAGATAACATAACCAATTGCGGCTAATACTAATAAGCCTAAAAGTATATAAATCCATAAATAACTTGTAGGTTTTGTAACTTTTATTATTGGTTTTATATCAAACATTTGCTGTTTAAGAGTGTCTACAACAATATCGTTTACAATAATTGCAACAGAGTCTGTTCTAAATGTTTTACCATTAATTACAACTGCTAAATTTGGAATTACATATCTACCGGAATCAAATTGTGTTAAGCCGTATTTTTTAATTAACTCTAATTTATCCTTTACTTTTATCGAATCTACAGGATACGATTCTATAATTTCTAAAAGGCCTAAGTTTTTTCCTTCTGGAAATATTACTTTATCCGTTATACCAACACTTGCTTTTATGGTTAAATTAAATTGAGAACCAATTTTAATTTGGGTAGAATCTATAGAAGAAGTAACCGATTGGGAAAAACCAATGGTTGAAACTAATAAAAATAATATGTATAATTTTTTTGTCATTTTTTTTACTCTACGATCAAAATAGTTACTCTTTTCTTTTGTCAAGCTGAACTTATTTCAGCTTCTATATTCTTTTTAGATTCTGAAATAAAAAATCGTTATTCAACAATCTTAAATTCTAATTTCTTGCTTTAAAATAACCTAATAATTTAGTTACATAACTTTCGTCAACTCTTGAACTAAATGTTCCTGCACCCGATTTTGTAAACGTTTCTGTAAAATATTTTACGTTTTCGGCATATTCTTTTTCATAATTAAAACGAACGCTTTTAGAACTTGTATCCACTAAAATTGTTTCACCCGTTTCGGCATCTAATACGTTTATGATTCCTAAATTTGGAATAGACTTTTCTCTTATATCGTAAACTCTTATCCCAGTTACATCGTGTTTTTTAGCAGCTATTTTTAATGTTTTTTCATAGTTGTTTACCATAAAATCTGAAATTAAAAACACAATGGCTTTCTTTTTCATAATACTTGCTAAAAATTTTAAAGCTTGTGCTAAATCTGTTTTTCTGCTTTTTGGCTGAAACTCAATAAGCTCTCTAATAATGCGAAGAACATGTGATTTTCCTTTTTTAGGTGGAATATACAATTCAATTTGATCCGAGAATAAAATTAAACCTACTTTATCATTATTCTGAGTAGAAGAAAAAGCTAATGTAGCTGCAATCTCGGTTATAATTTCGTTTTTAAATTGGTTTTTAGTTCCAAAAATTTCCGATCCACTACAATCTACCATTAACATCATGGTAAGTTCTCTTTCTTCTTCGAAAACTTTTATATGAGGCTCGTTTGTTCTTGCGGTAACGTTCCAGTCAATTGCTTTTACATCGTCACCATATTGGTATTGTCTTACTTCAGAAAAAGTCATTCCACGCCCTTTAAAAGACGTGTGGTATTCGCCCGAAAAAATATGATCGCTCAATCTTCGGGTTTTAATTTCTATTTTTCGAACTTTTTTTAGAATTTCTTTCGTATCCATCATTTAGTGATTAGTGATTAGTGATTAGTGATTAGTATTCGCGTTATTGCTAATTACTAATCCCTCTTTACTAATTACTTTTTACGGTACTTCAATTTCGTTTACAATTTTATTAATAATATCTACCGAAGTAACGTTTTCAGCTTCCGCTTCATAGGTAATTCCTATTCTGTGGCGTAAAACATCGTGTACAACTGCACGAACATCTTCAGGAATAACATAACCACGTCTTTTAATGAAAGCATAACATTTTGCAGCAACCGCTAAATTGATACTTCCACGTGGAGAGGAACCAAAACTAATTAAAGGTTTTAAGCTTTCTAGTCTATATTTTTCAGGATAACGAGTAGCGAAAACAATATCTAGAATATATTTTTCAATTTTTTCGTCCATGTACACTTCACGAACTGCTTGTTGTGCTCTAATAATTTGTTCAACTGAAACTACTGGATTTACTTTTGCATATCCGCCACTTAAATTTTGACGAATAATTAAACGTTCGTCTTCCATTTTAGGGTAATCAATTACCGTTTTTAACATAAAACGGTCCATTTGCGCTTCTGGTAACGGATATGTTCCTTCTTGTTCTACTGGATTTTGAGTTGCCATTACTAAAAACGGCTTGTCTAATTTAAATGTAGTATCGCCTATGGTAACTTGTTTTTCTTGCATTGCTTCTAAAAGAGCCGATTGTACTTTTGCTGGCGCACGATTTATCTCATCTGCAAGTACAAAATTTGCAAAAACTGGTCCTTTTTTAATGGTAAAATCATTGTCTTTTACACTATAAATCATAGTTCCTACAACATCTGCAGGTAAAAGATCTGGAGTAAATTGAATTCTACTAAATGAACCGTGAACCGCTTGTGAAAGTGTATTAATTGCTAATGTTTTTGCTAAACCAGGAACTCCTTCTAGTAAAATATGTCCTTGTCCTAAAAGTCCAATTAACAACCTTTCAATCATGTACTTTTGTCCAATAATTACTTTGTTCATTTCCATGGTTAATAAATCAACAAAAGCGCTTTCTTTTTCAATTTTCTCGTTGATTGCGCGAATATCAATTGTAGTAATATTTTCTTCCATTTTGTTTTAATTTAGGGGTCAAATTTTATATAAAAAATTAACAATTCAAAATTCAATATTTATTTCAAACTTCCTTGTTAATTTAGCGTTAAAAAATCTTAATAAATGCCTAAATTAGCACTGTTTTATGATTTTGTTTTATAATTTTAGGAAAAATCTCCTTTATGATTAACAAACGTTTATTAATTAAAAATTTATTAGCGCATAACGATGAGAATAGTTTTTACGATAAAAAAAGACAGCTCAATTTACATTCAAGAGAAGGTAAAGCAAAATTTTTAAAACACATTTGTGCACTTTCGAATTCAAACCCTGCAAATAACTCTTACATAGTTGTAGGTGTAGAAGATGCAACTAATGAAATAAAAGGGGTAGATTTTTTTGATGATAGTACCATTCAAAATTTAGTAAATGCTTTTTTAGAAAATCCACCAAAAATTCAATACGAGAATATTCCTTTTCCTAACCTGCAACAAGAACACGTTATTGGACTTGTTACCATTAAACCAAAAAGTAAGGTTTCTTTCTTTAAAAAAGGCATTCATACTATTGTTGCTAATAGCACTTATATTAGACAAGGTAGTAATTCGATACCAACTGAAGATAAAATTTCCTTCTCCAAAACAAATACCGAAACGGTTATAAGTATTGAAAATAATTCTAGAAATAATATTGAAAATACTTTAGAAGGAGTATTAGATTTTATAAATATTAAGCACAAAGATTTGCACTCTAATTATAAAGTTTTTAAAGAATTATTCGTAGTTTGCTGGTCTGGAATAAAAAAGGAAGTACGAGACAAGACATTTTATTCGAGAGTAGATATAGAATTAGTAAATGAACAAATTAAACTTTTTTATTCTACTCAAGATGATGTAACCATTAGTTTTGACGACACTACTTTTACAATTACGGAATATGTAACTTTAGGAATTAACGATAAAACAAGTTATTATCCTTTAGAAAATGTAATTATTACTTTTTATGATAATGGGTATTATAAAATAAAAACAGAATTGATTTTTGAACCTCCGCAGTACAGTAAAAAAATGTTGCACCATATTTACAATGCTAATATAACACTACTAAATAAACTTGAAAAAAACATGGTATTAAGTAATAATGAAATTAAATATTTAGAAAATCTTCCTTCTGTACTTATGATTTGCTATTTAAATGGTTTTAAGGACGCTAAAAAGCAATTAATTAGTGCAAAACCTTTTTTAAAACAATTAAACAATAAGCAATCTTATACATCATTTAAAGAAGTAATGCGTGTTTTAAGAAAAATGAAATACAGCGATTAAAGTGACTTCTAATTATATTTTGTAAACCCAAAAAAGATTATTACTATTTTTGAATAAAATTAACTTAATGAGAATAAATAAAACATTTGTAATTGGTGACATCCATGGAGGTTTAAAGGCGTTAATAGAAGTCTTAGACAAAGCAAAAACAGGCGTTGAAGACACATTAATTTTTCTTGGTGATTATGTAGATGGCTGGAGTCAATCGCCAGAAGTTTTAAATTATCTTATTTCTCTAAAAGAACACAAAAAGTGTATCTTTATAAGAGGAAATCATGATTCGCTACTTTTAAATTACTTAAAAACAAATACGTTTCATGAAGAATGGAAAAAACACGGTGGGAAATCTACAATAGATTCTTATCAAAAAATAGATTTACAAACCATATCTAAACATATTGATTTTTTAGAAAATCTAAGCGATTTTTATCTAGATACAGAAAACAGGTTGTTTTTACATGCTGGATTCACTAACTTAAAAGGTGTTGAATTTGAACACTTTAAACCTTTACTTTATTGGGATAGAAGTTTATGGGAAATGGCTCTTTCTTTAGATCCAAAACTAGTACGAGAAGATAATTTTTATCCCGATAGATTAAAATTATATAAAGAAATATTTATTGGCCATACACCTGTAACTAAAATTGGAACAACTATTCCAGTGAATAAAGCTTGTATTTGGAATGTTGATACTGGAGCCGCTTTTTTCGGCCCTTTAACTATTATGGATATCGAGACAAAAGAATTTTGGCAAAGTAATCCTCTGCACTTGTTATATCCAGACGAAATTGGACGTAATTAAATAGAAAGTTTTATATTTGTCTAAAGGAGATGAAAAAATAAAAAAATTATATTTTTAGCTTTACTATTTTACAAGCTTGGCCAATGCACGAGCATTTAAAGAAAAGGAGATATAAAACTTCATATTATCTAACGTTCAAAAAAATGGAACAGGTATTACTGGCTCCTTAGATTTTGGCCTTGATAAAAACGTGTCTATAGGGTTTTCTGGTATTTATTTACTAGGCGTAGAAGAAATACAAGGAGATCTTCTAAATTTTGACCAACGTTTTGATATTAAAAACGCGTCTGAATGTAAATATTGGAGATGTTATTGGACTTAGCGATTATTTAGATGTTTATCCTGGTTTAAACCTTGGCTTTAAAAATTTTGGAGCACATTATTTCTTTACTGAAGAAGTTTGATATTTATTCTGATATTCAATTTCCAATAGCACAATATAAAAGAAATATAGAAGGTTTTGAAAAAGTATAATAATCAATTTAACTTTTCTTTAGGGGAAAGTTTTAATTTATAAGCAAAATGAGTGTAATTGAAAAAAAGTTAAAAGACAGGAGTAACTCAAAATGTGAATTATGTGGAAACGAACACGACTTAGTTGTGTTTCATGTTGCGCCTAATACCGAAGAAATTTTAGAGAAATCTATTTTAGCTTGTAAAACTTGCGTAGCTCAAATTGAAAATCCCGAAAGCATGGAAGCTACACATTGGCATTGCTTAAATGACAGTATGTGGAATGAAAACCTTCCTGTACAAATTGTTTCTTGGAGAATGCTTGCACGCTTAAAAAAAGCAGATCTTTTAGAAATGATGTATTTGGAGGAAGAAGCATTAGAATGGGCAAAGGCAACTGGAGAAGGTACTGAAGAAGATGAAAATAAAATCATCCATAAAGATTCAAATGGCGTTATTTTACATGACGGCGATTCAGTCGTTTTAGTTAAAGATTTAGACGTAAAAGGGGCTTCTTTTACTGCAAAACGAGGAGCTGCAGTACATAACATCAAATTAGTTTGGGACGATGCAAACCTTATTGAAGGTCGTGTAGAAAATCAAACTATTTTTATTTTAACGCAGTATGTTAAAAAAACAAAATAAGATTAGTCTTTAAAATCAAATGAAAGCTGTACCGAAATACTTTTAGGCATTTCCTTAAACTTTTTTTCTTCGTTGTTTAAGTTGTTTACCGAAATTCCTAAAAGGCGTACAGAATTTTTTAATTTTTCTTGGTACAAAAGGGTTTTTGCAACATCCAAGATTAAATCTTTATCCGCTATAAAATAGTGTAGTGTTTTGCTTCTTGTTTGTAAAGTAAAATCCGAATACTTTATTTTCAAAGTAATGGTTTTTCCTGATATTTTATTTTGTTGCAGCCTTCGCTCCAGCTCGGTTGCTATATTGAGCAATCTATCTTCCATATAAATTTCAGACGATAAATTTTTGTCAAAAGTTCGTTCTGCACCTACAGATTTTACTTTTCTATTTGGTTTTACACTGCTATTGTGAATTCCTCTTACAATTTGGTAATACTGTTTTCCGCTTTTTCCAAAATGCTTTTCTAAAAAATCTTCTGGCTTTTGTTTTAAGTCATAACCAGTAAAAATACCTAATTGGTACATTTTATCAGCAGTAACTTTTCCTATACCATAGAACTTTTTAATATCCAACTTTTCTAAAAATTCTAAAACTTCCTCTGGATTTACCGTTTTTTGTCCGTTTGGTTTATTGTAATCTGAAGCAATTTTAGCTACAAATTTATTTACCGAAATTCCAGCAGAAGCAGTAAGCCCAACTTCCTTAAAAATTCGTTCCCTTATTTCTTCAGCAATTAAAGATGCGCTTGGATTATTTTTTTTATTGACTGTTACATCTAGATAAGCTTCGTCTAATGAAAGTGGCTCGACCAAATCTGTATAATCAAAAAATATTTTTCTTATTTTTTTAGAAATTTCCTTATATCTCTCAAATCTTGGCGGCACAAAAATAAGATTTGGACAGTTTCTTTTTGCCTGCACGCCGCTCATTGCACTGCGTACACCAAACTTGCGTGCTTCATAACTTGCAGCACTAACAACGCCTCTTGTTTCACTTCCGCCCACGGCTAATGCTTTTCCTCTCAATTCTGGGAAATCCATTTGCTCTACAGAAGCATAAAATGCATCCATATCAACGTGAATAATTTTTCGAAGCACTCCTTCCTCCATTTTACAAATTTACAAAGAAACCTTTTTTATATCTTCTAATAAAGAATCTTTAATAGGCAGAAAAAAATGAAAAGGCTTTCGTAAAAAATAATACCAAATAGATTTATTTAATAAATGTAACTCTGTAATGGGAATATTTCGAGAACGAAAAGCCAATAACATTGACAAAGTAAAACTCACAATAAAATTAACAAAACCTATTAGTCCAATTCCTAAAACAGACCAAAAAATAGTAACTAAATCCACATTAAAACCGTTACCATATAAACCTAAAGCAAAATTTCCGCTAGCAAAAGTAATGTGTCGAATATCCAAATTTAAACCTAAAAAAAATCCGAGTGAACCCATACTTCCTAAAAAAATACCAAACCAAGTATTGGATACAACACCAGCCCAATTTGCATCGACCCATTTTGCAATTTTAGTTGCTCCTTTTACACCAAATATTTGCTTTAAAGAAGGGTTTTCTTTAATTCTATAAGGAACTTGTTTGTGTTTATTTCTATTTGAAACACTTCCTGAAATAATACCTGAAAAAAACAAGAAAATACCAGCAATAGCTGCATGAAAAAGCGCTAAAGAATAAATAGGATTTAAATCGTTAATTAATTTTTCGGCTTTAGAAACAGCAAAATTATAACCTGTTAAATAATCAAAAAACCACACAACAAGCAAAGAAACAGGAAAAGCAATTAATACGTTTCCAACGAAAGCAATAAACTGTGTTCTAAATATTTTTGCATAAAGTTTAGCAAAGCCTTTGTGTTTATCTGGGTTAGACGTTTTGTTTTTCATTCCATCTTCTAAAACTTGCGCTATTGTAGCGGCAGTCATGGCAGGTTGTTTAGTCGCTAATGTAAAACCTAATAAAAATATGGCTACAAAACCAAACGCATAATTAAAACTATACAAAAATGCATGACCAAAAGCAGAAGCGTCAATTTTTGAAAACAATAACTTAAAAACACATAAAAAACCAACAATTAGTCCGCCTCCAGCAGCAGCTAAAAACATTTTGAAATAATCGCGGTATGTATCTGTAACATATTTCTGTCCGACTCTAGCAGTGTGTTGTGTAATTTCATAAGCCATTAATTGTGTGCTTTCGCTAAATAATGATCTTAAATTATTTTTAGAACAATTGTACTTAATCAATTTCAATACAATTTGAATACTGTTGTTTAGTTTATCACTTTCGTTATTTACATCAACAAAAGGCATTAACTCTTTTAAACGTAATAATTGCTGTCTAATTCTAAGTAAGCTTTGGTTTACTGAAAGTGATATTCCATACTTAGAACTGTTTAAAAAAGCCGTATCAATATAATCATTACATTGTTTATGCAACACTTGAAGCTGTCTAAGCGCCAATTCTGAAGCTTCAAATGAATGATTGTTTTTAGATCTTACAATTTGCTCTAAATGGTTTAATTCTTTCTCAAAGGCTAAAAACGGACTTTCTAAATTGGTATATTCGGGCACCATTTTAATTACATCATATTCTAATGCTCTTCCACTAATGCGCTGGGCTAATAATTGCATTGCTACTAAAATTTCAGACAATGCAGTTTCGTTTTTTGTAGTTTCGTAAATATCTACAAAACCTAAAATCTCAAAAAGAGTTACAATTTGATGTTGAGGAATTTTATTAATCCAAATAGGATCTGACTCTAAATAAAAAACCTGATTTAAAATAAATTGAAGCGTACCTTTTTCGGGTTGAAAAGGTAAAAATTTATCGAAAACTCTATTGCGAACTTCTTTAAAAAAATGATTGTCGTTTAAAATAGCTGCATCTGAAAGTAATCTTGAAAACTTGTTCTTTTTAACAGCAGTTTTAAAAAAAAACTTTAGCTGACTACAATGTTCAGGGTTTAAAGTTAAAAAATTAATTAATTCAACAATACTGACCTCATTATTCAAGTAAGGCTTTTTAGGCCTAAAAACATGTACAAGATCAACTAAAAACAAGGAATTATCTTCCTTATATTTATTGTCTGGATATGCAAATAAAATCCGCACAAAAAGTTAAGCTACATTTTTAAAATTATTTTTTTGATTCAAAAACTCTTCTATAGTTCTGTATTTTAAAGCGGAATGCCTTCTTTTTCTATTGTACCAAAT
>Ga0335398_10000236_pt1 | contig 94211 bp, 91 predicted proteins | sample BON03_FD_205742 | JGI IMG/M metagenome (GOLD analysis project Ga0335398, IMG submission 205742) | Freshwater microbial communities from Lake Bonney liftoff mats and glacier meltwater in Antarctica - BON-03 (spades assembly) (version 2) | ecosystem: Environmental > Aquatic > Freshwater > Ice >... | reverse complement strand
TCAGCGTGGTTCACCTGAATCCGGATCAAAAAATCATCAAAGTAGCTGAACAAAAAGAGAAGGATGAGGGACTAGAAATGGCAGCATAATTCACGCGTTGAGGCGACAACTAGCTTGACAGCCACCGGTACGCGCCAGGATCCTTTTGCAGAGATTTGGGATGAAATAGTTTTGCCCATGCTAAAGCTCTCAGGTGAGGTAACTCCAGTAGGTATTTTTGATTACCTGTGCGCAGAGCATCAAGATAAATTTGACTCCAGCTGTCGGCGAACCCTAGAGCGGCGAATTTGTCGCTGGCAACAATTACACGGTATTGCTCGAGATGTTGTTTTCGTGCAGGTCCATGAGCCAAGTGAGCTTGGCATTGTGGATTTCACGTGTGTTGATGAACCAGTCACTATTGCTGGTGAGTCACTAAACCATCGCCTATTTCACTATCGCCTTGTCGCCAGCGACTGTGCATACGCGCAGGAGGTGAGAGCTTCAGCGCACTGGCTGATGGCCTTCAGAGCAAGTGGCTTCCAAGCTTCATTTGCAGCAAAAAAATTCATTAATGGGTCACAATATTAGCAGATTATGTTTTCCTGCAGCGGCTATCATCAAAGCGCGCTTTGCGGATTGCTGACCTCTTATATCCGCCAGACAGGGATGCACAGCGTGAGCTTCAGTCGCTTTATAGTTTTCATTAAAGCTGCACACAGAGAGCTTACGGCCACACAGGAAATGACCGCAGACATCGAGCAGATGCTGTGCACTGAAGGCATTGACGCCACGCACAAGACTCGCTTCTGCCGCATTCTGCGACGGTAAGATCAAATATCTTCCGCTTTCTTTAGCCGCGAGCACGGCCGGCACAATTCCGAGGACGGCCCGGATATCGCCGGAAAGTGCCAACTCTCCGAGGAACTCATAAGCACTTAATGCGGAAGCAGGAATCTGATCAGAGGCTGCCAGGATACTTAATGCAATCGCGAGATCAAAGCGCCCGGTGCTTTTAGGCAGATCTGCCGGAGCCAAATTGACGGTAATGCGACGGGCCGGAAACTCCAGCTTCGCATTGAGAATGGCGCTGCGGACACGTTCCCGGCTCTCTTTTACCGCAGTTTCCGGCAGGCCAACAATGGTCATGCTCGGTATGCCATTGGAAAGATGAGTCTCCACACACACCAGAGGGGCATCGATACCTATATTGGCGCGGGTATACACAATCGCTAATGACATGGATGCATCCTTGCATCAATTCTGCCGTTTGGTTTCTATCATTAACTATTAGTCCGGCCTGAACTAAAAATCAACAAATCCACAGCTGCGAAGTAAACTGAGCCTTGAGCGTATATACTTGCCAGCTCCTGACTCAAGGTCAGCCCGCTAACCTGTCATCGAGTCTGCCTGAAATTTCCGTGAACAAACTTAATCCCCGACAACTTGAAGCCGTAAAATACATCAGCTCTCCACTTCTTGTACTTGCTGGTGCCGGCAGCGGCAAGACCAGTGTTATCACGCAAAAAATCAGTTATCTGATCAATGAATGTGGCTACGATGCCAATAAAGTTGCAGCGGTTACTTTCACCAATAAAGCCGCCCGTGAAATGAAAGAGCGGGTTGCCCGGCTCACGCAGGGAGTATCTGGGAAAACAAACACCCGCGGCCTGGTCATCTCAACTTTTCATCACCTGGGCCTGACCATAATTCGCAGCGAGACCAAACATCTGGGCCTCAAGCCGGGCTTTTCAATTTTTGACAGCCAGGACAGCATGGCTTTGATGAAGAGTTTGATGCTCAAAGATTCGGATATTGCTGAGGACCAATTGCGAGGCCTGCAGTCGACTATCTCCAACTGGAAAAATCAGCTGGTGCTTCCTGATGAAGCCGCCATTATTGCCACCAATCCCGAACAGGTTTTTGCCGCCCGACTGTACAGCGAATACCAGCGCCATCTGACTGCTTTCAATGCGGTGGATTTCGATGACTTGATTCTCCTGCCGGTTAAACTCTACCAACGCAATGCAAAAGTGCTGGATAAATGGCAGAACCGCATTCATTACCTGCTGGTTGACGAGTATCAGGACACCAACGCCAGTCAGTATTTACTGGTGAAAATGCTGGTAGGGCCACGTGGCTCTTTAACCGTAGTGGGCGACGATGACCAGTCAATTTATTCCTGGCGCGGTGCCCGCCCTGAAAATATGATGCAGTTACAGACCGATTATGCCGACCTGAAAATTATTAAGCTGGAACAAAACTACCGCTCCACCAATACTATCCTGAGTGCTGCGAATACATTGATCGCTAACAATCCTCACCTGTACGAAAAAAATCTGTGGAGTCAGCTCGGATTTGGTGACCCGATTCGGGTGCTGGCGATGCCTGATCAGGATAGCGAAGCGGAAAGAATTGCGACTGAAATCCTCAGCCTGTGCGTACAGCGACGGTTAAAATTTGGTGATTTCGCAGTGCTTTATCGCGGCAATCATCAGGCGAAATTATTGGAGATAAAACTCCAGGCACATCAAATCCCTTATACCATCACCGGCGGCACTTCGTTTTTCTCGCGCACAGAAATCAAAGACATCATGGCTTATTTGCGCCTGCTGATTAATCCCGATGACGATAATGCCTTCCTGCGGGTAATTAATACGCCGCGGCGTAAGATTGGTCCTTCCGTCATCGAAGGTCTGGCCAACTATGCCAGCGAACGTAAAAGTGGTCTGCTGCAGGCATGCAATGAACTGGGATTGGAACAGTTTCTCAGTGCTCCGCAGACGGAAAAATTGAGACGTTTCAGCAACTGGATGAATGGCGTTGCCGAGAAATGTGAGCGCGGCGACAGCATTACGATTATCCGCGAGCTGATCAGCGATATCGATTATGAGGCTTGGTTGCACCAGACCTGCAACACCACCAATGCAGCTGAGCGTGCGATGGCTAATGTCGGTTTCCTGGTTGAATCTCTGCAAAAGAGCCTGGGTAAAGCAGCAGAGGAGGGTGAGGAGCAGAGCCTTCAGGATGCCGTTAATAAACTGATTTTACGCGATCTGCTGGAGCGTCAGGAGGAGGAGGAAATCAACAATCAGGTGCAGTTAATGACCTTACATGCCGCCAAAGGTCTGGAATTTCCTCATGTGTTTATCATGGGCATGGAGGAGGATCTTCTTCCTCATCGGAACAGCATTGAAAGTGGTGATATTGAGGAGGAACGCCGGTTAGCCTATGTGGGTATCACCCGCGCACAGCAGGCGCTGACTTTTACACTCGCCCGCAAACGTAAACAATTTGGAGAAGTACTCAAAACCACTCCAAGCCGCTTTCTGGATGAGCTTCCGCAAGATCAACTGCAGTGGGAAGGAAGAGGGGATTCAACGCCAGAGCAGCGCCAGGAGAAAGGCGAATCTGCATTAAGCAGCTTAAAAGACTTGTTTGCCTGAAACAAAAAGGCCTGCTCGCGCAGGCCCTTTCGAATTCAATCATCAATCAACCAGAAACTTACTCTGGCTGGCTCTTGTCAACCATATACTGAACAACTGCTTTGATATCTTCATCAGAACAGGTGAAACACAGACCTTTTGGAGGCATGGCATTTACTCCGCTGATAGAATTTGCCACCAGCACATCCATGCCTTTTTCAATTCTCATAGCCCAATCGTCAGCATTGCCAACACGGGGCGCACCGGCGGCACCACTGCTATGGCAGGCGAAGCAACTTTGCATATACGTTTTCTCTGCATCAAAGCCGTCAGTCAGCTGAGCCAGCTGCAGGGGCTTATCATTCGCAGATATAGAACCAGCCAGCATAACGCCAGCGACCAGGAGACCAAATCTTGCTGCTTTTGATGTTACTAACATTGCTACTTAACCCCTTGCTGTTATCAGCAGTTTCACTTCGAAATGATTATTACCTGTCCATCCTTAACCGGAGATGAACGTTATTTACTCTGTCTGCCCAAGCAGATATTTAACCAGAGTTTCTATATTTTCGTCGCTGCAGGTCATGCACATTCCTCTGGGAGGCATGGCATTAATACCAGTGATGGCATTTTGCACCAATAAGGACAGGCCTTTTTCTTCCAGCCGTGCAGCCCAGACATCAGCATCGTCTAATTTCGGTGCGCCAGCCATACCTGAGTTATGGCACATGGCGCAGCTTTGTTGATAGGTTTGTTCGGCGTTAAATGTCTCGCCCGAAGCCACGGACGAAGGCGGACTATTTCCAATTGCTGCTGCCGTCGGTTCACCAGCACAAGGTTCACCTGCCAGACATACCTCGCCGGCCGGCTTGATACGTTCAGCGATGCGGGCTTCGCTTGTTTGTGCAAAAACAGAGCCTGTGAAGATTAGTGCGCATACCACCATGACACTGACGCGCATCAGGTTCGTCTTGAGATCTACCACGTTTGATTCCTCGTTTAAACAACAGTGGCTGGCATTATAGCCGTTATCAATCAGAGCGGAAGCATAGAACAAAAAATAGTCTATATCATGATGATAAAATCCATGTATCGAAGTCTGCAACAAAGTCAGGGCGCAACTATCAGGTTTATCGTCTCCTGATGAAAATAAAGCTCATCAGGATTTGACGTCACCCCATAGCCAACCAGAAAGTCCACCACGATGCTTTGTATGCCCAGCTGAGCCGCTATGGCGTCAGCCAGCACACTTATGTCCTCTGTTGCGCCAAGCACTTTGCTTACTGCTATTGGAACCAGTGCAAGTTGCGGATTATAAGTGACAAAATCGCCCGCAAAATTCTTTACCAGAATCTCTCCATCAGCCAACAGAGCCGCGACTACGATGAAGCCTGGTTGATTTTGATGCTGAGGGTCTATTGCTATTCTTGCTTCGACATTAAACAGTTGATCGGGTCTGACTCGGTTGGTGTAGGAAAGTCCATTATTAAGCGTAACCCCGCCAGAGAATACTGCATCAGAACTACCGCCCTGAAAGCTGACTTTACCACTGAGGGTGCGCAGTGTTGAACTGTCATAGTTGACGCTGAGTTGGTATGGTCCGGTATTGCTGCCGCACTTGCCAACCTCCACATAAGTATTGGCCAGAATTATATAGGAACCGGGCTGCATAACCCGCTGAATGAGTGCATTGCAGCTGCCCGCAATATCATCACTAATTTCAAGAATTCTGAGTTTGTTATCGGCAAGCACCAGCACTGAATCCATAGCTGCCGAATCCATGCTGATGGATACCCGAGCCGCTTCGGAAAGCTCAAGTGCAAAAACGTCCACGAAGCTGGTATCTGTGCCACCGGAAACCAGTTGTTGCACTCGGCAATCCCCCTGGGACAACGCTTGAGTGGTGACGCCGAAAGCAGCCTTCGACATAAAACAGTTGTTCGTTCCGCCATAGAGAAAATTGGCGCCATCAATGTCATCTTTTTGCAAGGTAAACAAGTTACCGATTGTCGGAGCCATTATCGCTGGCGCTGCCCATTCATGTCTCAGACCCATCACATGCCCGAGTTCGTGTAAGGCTACGCGCCTGAAGTCAACGCCGGCAAACTGATTGAAATTGACCGGGCCATCATAAATATCGAAATTCTGGTTTCTGTTATAAACAATATCAGCTTCGGTTATATCTGAAGTACCCAGTGAATTAGACTCGGAAAAAATCATGGTAATGGCGAGAGTAGATCCGCCAAAACTACTGCCACACACCGTACTGGTGAAATCATTACCGTTAAGTCGGTCGCTTCTGTTGCATGGATTGCGATATTCCGGATTTACAGAGAATTCAAAAACAGTGGCGTTGGACCAGGCGTCAGCAGATTCACGCAATGCCTGGCTCCAGGCTATGCCGCTTGGGGAGGTGCCAGGAATCCCGGTATAGATGGTAGTGAAGGCACCCGGCCATTTATTCCCATTTACATCAAAGGCAAAAGTCGCCGGGCCGGTGAGCATAGCAAGCGTGACCAGCGCAAAAATTCCTGCCGCTGAATGCTTAATCACGAGACTGACCCTGGTTTATTATCGAACCGCGAATAGCCGCTTTGAAACCATCCACAGTCATTGCATTAGTGAGCAAATGCATCTCCATGACAATCACGCCTTTAGCCACACCTTTGCTGAATGTACTTAGATCTGTCTCCTGCGGTGAATTGTCAATTGACTGTAAAGGTTTACGCTGCGCACTGGTTACATAGCCCACGCCATTACGGCCCTGCTCAATGATATAGCGGCCCTGGTCCCAGCCAACCAGGGGATGTACCAGATTTTCCTGCAGAGACTCTACGAAGTAAAAGCCGCTCTCGCCCTTTTGAGGTAGATCCATATCAGTTATCTGCAACTGTCGGTTGCCTACGCGGCCGCCCAGATAACGCAACTCCAGAATTGGCGATGAATAATTGCCTTTGACTGTATCCAGCACTTCAAAGCTGACATAAGTATGAATGCCGTCGGCATCCTCTCTGGCTTCTACAGCAATGACCTTACCTTCGAAAATCAGTTCGGCATTCTCAACCACGTCCGCAAAGCTTAATTCCAGCACGGTGCTGGCTTGAACGTTGAAAGCCTTGAAACTAAAGGCAAGGCTGATAAAAATCGCGAGCAATGATGATTTCGGTCTGAACAACATAGGCTTTTAATTTCTGGAAATGTCTGGTGAAAGGATAGGCAGAATAAACCCTGAGCCGCTGAGTTTCCAGCACTTGCCTTAAAAGACCGAGGTTTTACGATTTCGTTACATCTGCAGCACTGGTTTTTGTAAAGCAATCCTGTTACTCAGAGTCCGCCATGCGTCAGATACCAATCCACCGTTTTGCGCAGACCGGATTCAAACACTTCGACAGGACGGTAGCCAAGTTCAGCCATGATTTTCTCTGCATTGATCGCATAGCGGGTATCATGACCGAGACGGTCAGTGACAAACTCTACCAATGAGGCCGCCGGAATATTTCGGGCACAGGGACTGGCGCTAAACCGGGTAGCCAAACTGCGATCCTGTTGGAACAGTTTGTCGACTATTGAACACAGCAGCTTAACGGTATCGATATTAGCCCATTCATTATTACCACCAATATTATAAGTTTCCCCGAGTTGGCCCCGGTTAATAATCAGATCAATACCTCGGCAATGGTCGTCTACATACAACCAGTCGCGAATCTGCTGGCCGTCACCATAGATGGGCAGCGGTTTGCCATGAAGGATGTTAAGCAGACAAAGTGGCAACAGTTTCTCTGGAAACTGGAACGGACCGTAGTTGTTGGAGCAATTGCTGGTCGTCACTTTCAAACCATACGTGTGATGATACGCCCGTACCAGGTGATCGGAAGCTGCTTTACTGGCCGCATAGGGAGAATTAGGAGCATAGGGTGTAGTCTCAGAAAATGCAGGATCTGTGGGACTTAACGTGCCATAAACCTCATCCGTAGAAACATGATGGAAATGATGTTTCTCCCGTTTATTGCCATCAAGCCAGCAGGTTTTTGCCGCCTTCAGCAATGAATGCGTGCCAACTATATTGGTGTTTATGAATGCATCGGGGCCACTGATTGATCGATCAACATGACTCTCAGCCGCAAAATGGACAATAGTGTCGATCCGATGTTCAGTGATCAGCATTTCCATCAGGGCTTGATCGCAGATGTCACCCTGGAAAAAACTGAACCGGCTGTTATCCTGAATATCTTTCAGATTGGCCGCGTTGCCTGCATAGGTCAAGGCATCCACAACTACAATGTTGTGCTGAGGGTAGGCCAGATTCCAATAATACACAAAGTTAGTGCCGATGAAGCCAGCGCCGCCAGTAACAAGAATATTTCTCATAATTCGTGTCTTCCATGCCACATTTTTAAGTGGCGGTAATATGTGTCTGCAGCTGCGCTAATACCGCTCAGAAATTCTTCAATACATCACGCAGGGCCAATCGCCAATGCTGCTGCCCGCAGCCCAGTGCCGCCACCGTTGCCTGCTTATCCAGAACGCTGTAAATCGGTCTGCGCGCTGGCGTTGGATATGCACTGGTGGGGATCGGGTTGATTGGAATAGCAAAGTCCAACAAACCAATCAGCAATGCTTCTTCCTGAATTGCGACAGCGAAATCGTACCAGCTGGCAAGCCCGCCATCGCTGCAATGAAAAATACCGGAAATCCGCTTCTCTACTGCCGCCATAATACAGGCGCTCAATGTCAGGGTCGAACAGGGTGTTCCTATCTGATCATCAACAACGCTCAACTGATCCTGTTCCTTCATTAGACGCAGCATGGTTTTGACGAAGTTTGAACCGTACGGTGAATACAACCAGGCGGTACGGATTATGGTGCTGTGTTCGGGCAGTATTCGACGCACGGCCTGTTCGCCAGCCAGTTTACTCTGCCCGTATACGCCCAGTGGATCAGTCTTATCCGCAGGTGTGTAAGGGAGATTTTTACTGCCGTCGAATACAAAATCTGTGGACAGATGAATAAGATGGCAGCCATGAATCCGTGCGCCACGGGCAAGATTTTCCGGGCCTCCGGCGTTAATGGCAAACGCGACATCAGCATTGTTTTCTGCGGCATCTACTGCCGTGTATGCAGCGGCATTGATAATCACATCAGGCTTGATACTGGCGAGCAACTGCAGCACCGCATCAGCATCAGTGATATCCAGGTCCGCGCGGCTGACCGCAAGCAGTTCACAGCTATCCGCCAGGGCGCTGCAAATCAGGGTTTGTCCTGTCTGACCATTAGCACCTGTCAGTAAAACTTTCTTCGACATGATCAGTTCCGAAAATTTGTCACGAATACAGCGGCGCTTCGTGAAGACTCAAGCCATTACGATCTTTATCCGATAGAACTGGCACTTCACCCACTGCCAGCGGCCAGTCAATCGCAATATCGGGGTCATCCCAGCGCAAACTGTACTCATCTGCAGGTACATAATAGCCGGTGCATTTATACACCATCTCTGCACTATCACTCATCACATAAAAACCATGAGCAAACCCCGGCGGAACCCATAATTGCCGACGATTGTCCGCAGACAGCACAAGGCCCTCCCAATGACCGAAAGTCGGTGAGTTTTTACGCATATCGACAGCCACATCAAAAATTTCTCCAGCGACTACCCGCACCAGCTTTCCTTGCGGATGTTTAAGCTGGTAGTGCAGACCACGTAGAATTCCATGGCTGGATCGGCTGTGATTATCCTGCACAAAGTTAATGCCTGGCTGAATCTCATCAAACATCGATTGACGCCATGTCTCCATAAAAAAGCCACGGTGATCGCCATGAACCTTCGGCTCAATGATCAACACATCAGGGATAGCTGCTTTGATTATATTCACGAAATACTCCTAACGTTCTCGCAACAACTTCAGGAGATACTGACCGTAGCCACTTTTTTCAAGCGGTTTTGCCAATGCCCTTAACTGCTCGGCATCAATATAATTCTGGTAATACGCAATCTCTTCGGGGCAGGCAATCTTTAAACCCTGCCGCTCTTCGAGCACCCGGATAAAATTCGCGGCATCAAGCAGCGATTGAACCGTACCGGTATCCAGCCAGGCGGTGCCGCGACTGAACAATTCCACCTGAAGATCACCGCGGTTCAGATAAGCCTTATTGACATCGGTTATTTCCAGCTCTCCGCGTGCGGATGGTTTGATCGCTTTAGCGATTTCGATCACGTCATTGTCATACAGATATAAACCCGTCACCGCATAATTTGATTTAGGGTTTATCGGCTTCTCTTCCAGATCTACGGCTTTATTATTCTCATCCAGAACCACAACGCCATAACGCTCAGGATCATTGACATAATAGGCAAAAACCGTGGCACCACTTTCCTGTTTAACCGCAGCTCGCAGTTTTTCCTCCAGGGTATTGCCGTAGAAAATATTGTCACCCAGGATCAAACAAACGCTGCTGCTACCAATAAACTCTTTGCCGATCAGGAAAGCCTGCGCCAATCCATCCGGTCTGGGCTGCTCCGCATAACTCAACTCAATTCCCCAGCGCTTGCCGTCACCTAAAAGTTCTCGGTACAGCGGCAGGTCGTTCGGAGTGGTAATAATCAGAATTTCGCGGATGCCTGCCTGCATCAGGGTTGAAAGCGGATAGTAAATCATCGGCTTATCATAGACCGGCATTAACTGCTTACTTACCGTGATCGTCATTGGATGCAGGCGGGTACCGGTACCACCGGCGAGGATAATGCCTTTTGTCATACTGTGATTTCTCTATTCCATGAATGCGCAATCAGCTGATCCGTGCGCCTTAGAGTTACTTTTTCCTGTGCACAAATTGCGGCAACATCTGTGCCAGCGCCAGGGAAAACGAGTCCAACGGAGTATATCCCAGTTCGTGGGAAATTTTCTCACTCGAGAAGATATTTTGTGAGGTCAATGTCCTGTATGAACGCAGACCAGGGGCATTATCCAGACGCAATACACGGCTGAGCAATTCCATTTTCAAAGCTGCGGCATACAGCAGCCATAAAGGCACGCTCCAGCGCGGTTGAGTCTGACCAAGCGCACTGCGGATTTCCCGTTCCAGCTGATTCATGTTATAGGCTAAACCATCGGTCACCGGATAGATTTTGCCATTGGCAACTGGCGATTCCGCAGCCAGCAGAGCAGCCTGGCAGAGATCATCTACTCCCACCAGAGACAAGCGGCTGCTCAGTTCGGGCAGGGGCGGGAAGACCCCCTTGCTGATCATTCGAATCATGCTGGCAAGATTGCCCTTCATGCCAACACCATACACATTGACTGGTCGCAGACAGCATACTTCGATATCCCCGCGCTGCGCCGCATCCAGCAGCAGCTTTTCCGCTGCCCGCTTGGATTCGCCATAGACAGTGTCCGGTCTGCCGCCAGAGTCATCTGCCAGCGAGCTGCTGAAATACACAATACGGCGGACGCGTTGACGCACAGCGGCAGCAAGCAGCAGCGCTGTACCATCAACATTGGTGTGAAAAACAATGTTCCGATCAGCGTGGTTAACATGAGTAAAGGCGGCAAGATGAAACACCACGTCCATGCCTGCGCAGGCGCTTTCCAGAACTTCGGTGTCGGCCAGCGATCCTCGGTACACCGACTCATTATCCTCAAACTGCTGCTGGCTTTGACGCGATAAAACATTGATGCCATAGCCGGACTTGTGCAGATGTTTGACCAGCGTTTTGCCAATAAAGCCACTGCCCCCGGTGACCAGCGCCGATTTCCTCACCATAAACGCCATCCCCAGGTACTGTAAAAACGAATACCGGAGCGGACAAACAGACTGATATGTCGCCAGCCCCTGCGCGCAGTGTGTCCGCCCAGATGCACGATCTGCATTGTCGGAACATAAGCCAGATTGCCATTTACCGATGCCCGCAGGGACAGATCGAAATCTTCAAAATAGAGGAAGTAGCGCGGATCGAACCCTTCCAGCTCCTGCAGTTTCCGGGTACGAAATAACATGAAACAACCACTGATGATGGGTATGTCTTTTGTAGGTTGCTGTTCGGATAGATCCTGCATTTCGTAATACGCCAGACGCTGCTGAAAGCGATTGCGAGCAAGGGTCGGCAGAAAACCTCGCAGCAGCAGATCCATAACCCGCGGATAGCGCTTACACAGATACTGACGGCTGCCCTTGCCGTCGGTGACCAGTGGACTTGCTGCGCTAACCTCAGGATTTGCAGCGAGGAAGGCAAGCCCCGCCTGCAGGGTATCCGGAGCCAGTATAACGTCAGGATTCAAGACCAGATGAAAGGTAGTATGTGCGGCGGCAATCGCCATATTATGGGCAGCGCCATAGCCAATATTAGCGGGTGCCGATTGAATTGAAAGCACAATATCTGCATCTGAAGCCAGCGACTGCAATACACTCTGAAGACGGTCGGCGCTGTCATCGTTACAGATAATCTGCACAGTTGCCTGGGTTATCAGCCCTTGTTGAAGCGTTCTTTGAAGGGCTATATAGAGTGACTGCAGGGTCTGCAGTAATACCTGCAAGTCCGAGTGATAAACTACCACTGAAATGGAGAGCGCGAGCGCTGGCGATTCAGACTTTAGCACAGTGCCCAGGGCGCCTCTTTACTCGTCAATCAAACGGTCACCAAAAGGTGTTTGCACCAGTCGCTTCCCCGGTGGCACTTCACTCGGATCAATCCGGCGCCTCTGAAAACGCTGCGCCTCTGCTCTGCGGTTAGCTGCATCTTCGGGGCTCTGATTGGCGGCTGCCCGCAGGGCTGCTGCAAAAGGATTCACAGACTCCTCGGCAGACCCATCCGGCTGTGACTCATCATTGTTTCTGCTTTCACCGTTGCCACCATTGGCATTGCGCTCATCATCCGCGACTGCGACCGCCACTGGCGCGGCAGTTGTCAGACTCAGCGAGCCGGCATTATCGGATGTGCAACTGACCCCTTTGTCGCTAAATTCAGTACAGCCTGCATTGGCGGGATAATCAATAGCAACGCGGCGCCCCTCGACCCCGGTTAATTGATAACCGGTATACCCCGGTATCGGGGCCCTGCCATCTGGCTGGCCTTTGACGACCACGGTTTCACCCATTCGAGTGCGCAATGTCGCCTTCCAGGAATTGCCGATACGGCTGGTCCCCACGAGGATGAACTGAGGTTCAGTTGCCGAGGTGCGGTCTTCACGATTTCTTCCCGGCTGAGGTAGCTCAGATGCTGCTGAGTTTTCAACGCCTTCGAATAGATTAAGCTCCTGAGCGAAAACCTCGGAAGCAGTTGTCAGACTCAGAATCAGAGCTGCGCCTGTCGTTCGCAGGCAGCTAAAGCATGTGCGTATCATCAGAATTAATCTCGGCTCATGTGCGGTGAATGGTCTGCCTGCGGTACAAGGACTATGACCATCAATGGTACTCTTTTATTCCATGCAGTTCAAAACGCTCGAAAACCAATCAACAACTAAAACCTACCAGAGCTCAGTGCCCGGATTCACCAGTACCGCGCAAGTAGATCAGCGGTTGCCTGTTGCAGCGATTGCGACAACGCTGGTGCCGGATAGAGGCAGAAACCTTCTGCATGACTGACCTGTTCCGGCAGGGTGAAGGTCCTGGCCTTATTCAGCGCCATTACCAGCTCCTGGTAATTATTCTGACCATTTTGACTGGCATAGACTGCCATCAGCCGCTCTTTCTCAACGCGCTGCGCGGAGATATCCACCAGCAGATTAATCGGACTTTGCACACTGATCTCGTAAGCGCAGGCAGCAGGAACAGCCACACCTGTTCCGGCAAGCAGTTGTAATGCGGCCCAGACCAGCTGCGCCGTAGCACGATGGTCAGGATGCAGCTCCAGTGTTGCCGGGAAAAAAACCGTAGCTGGCGCAATAGCTGTTATTGCATTGGCAATCTGCTCGACCAGCCGGTCACTGATAGCCAGAGTGCGATCCTGCTCCGTCCAGCACGCCAGCGTTTTAACCCCCATCAGTTTGGCAGCCTGTCGGACCTCCTGTTGACGAATTGCAACCAGATCAGCAGAGTCTCCACCCAGCGCACCATCAGTGAGCACGATAACGTGAGTTGTAAGCGATTCAGCTTTTGCCCGCAGTAAACTGCCACCCATACCGAAGCTTTCGTCATCGGCATGAGGAGCAAACACCAGCCACGGACCAGCTGGCAAAGCAGAGACTTCATAGGGGACCAGCACATGTTCCGGATTAAGCATACTCAGTCTGAGTTCCTGTGCATTGTGGACTGCGCGCGGCGCGCCTGTAAGCTGGCATTGTAGAGCTCTGTCCGTTTAATTTTTAGTTTTTTTATGGGTTTCGTGGTTAAATCCGCAGCCATGATAGCAGCGGGTGGGCTATGGCCCACCCATCGTATGGAACTGGTATGGGAATAAGCATGTTTTTTTCGCTCCTGCGACAATGGATTCAGGCACCTTTCAGTAATTACCGCCTCACCCACAATTTCGCGAGACAAGACTTCACCGGACAATACGCCGGCTCGTTCGGCGGGATTATCTGGCTATTCGTTACTCCCATCGTCAACATCAGCGTATATGCGTTTGTATTCAGCGTCGTCTTTCGCGCCCCGGTTCCGGAAGCGTTTGGCGATGTGCCCTTCGTCATTTTTCTGATGGTTGGCTACCTGCCCTGGTTTGCTTTTGCCGAAGCACTGGGCCGCTCAAGCAGTCTGCTGCTGGACAAGGCCCCGCTGATTACAAAAGTTATGTTCCCGGTGCAGATAATTCCTGTGGTGGGCACGCTCGTCCCTTACATGGTGCATGGTATTGGGTTGATGCTGTTCCTGCTTTATCTGGCGATCAGCGGTTATTTTTCATTTATGTGGCTATGGATGCCAGTCGTGCTGCTGCTGCAGTTCCTTTTTACCATGGGTCTGGTGGCTATACTTTCAGCGCTGTGCGTATTCCTGCGCGACATTCAGCAGATGGTGACACTGATGCTGACTGTCTGGTTCTTCATGACACCGATTATTTATCCTGTGTCTCTTATTCCGGAAGTGTATCAGCCCTGGTTGATGCTTAACCCCATGCATAATTTTGTGCAATTCTATCGTGAACTGATTTTGATGGGTGAGTTCTCAATGAGCAGCTTCCAGATAATAGTGCCTGTCTCTCTGCTTACCTATGCGTTGGGCGGCTGGGTGTTCATGCGGATCAAGCACGCGTTCGGAGATGTGTTGTAAATGCATAGTATTTCGGTAGAAAACATCCACAAGGATTTCAAGATTTATGCCCGACCGCAGGATCGACTGCGGGAATTAATCCTGCGAAAACCACAACACAAACTTTTTCATGTATTGCAGGATATTTCCTTTTCTCTGCTGGAAGGAAAAAGTCTGGGCATCATCGGTGATAACGGTGCTGGCAAATCTACTTTACTGAAGCTTTTAGTCGGCACCCTGCAGCCAACCCGTGGCAGCATTTCGATCAAAGGCCAGGTTGCTGCGCTGCTTGAACTGGGTGCAGGTTTCCATCCCGAGTTCAGCGGACGCAGGAACATCTATCTTAATGCGTCGTTGCTCGGCGTACCCGATGATGATATCGCATCACTGGAAAATGAAATCATTGAGTTCTCTGAGTTGCGCGAATTCATAGACCGGCCAGTTAAAACCTATTCCTCGGGCATGTATGTGCGCCTTGCCTTTTCAATTGCGACCATGGTGAAACCAGACGTGCTGGTCATTGATGAGGCGCTTTCGGTAGGGGATATCGCCTTCCAGAAAAAGTGTATTCATCGCATGAACGAATTCCGCGAACAGCAGAAGACCATGGTTTTTTGCAGTCATTCGATGTATCACGTGCAGGAGTTATGCGATACCGCAATCTGGCTGGAGCGTGGACGCATTCGTGCGATTGGTGACAGCGAACATATTGTCGGTCTTTATGAAGACTTCTGCAGCGGCAAGACTGGCTACCAGACTGAACCTGAGCAGGTTCATCTGGCGGATGAGCGAGAATTCAAGGATTGCCGCATTATCGCTACTCTGGTTAAAAATCTGGACGGTGACGAGATAGAAGAAGTTGATGCGCTGCAGGACATTATTGTAGAAACCACCATCGAGGTGCTGAGCGACAATATGCAGTGCAACTTTGGGTTTGCATTCATGCGCAACCTCGACGAGGTCACTTCATCTTACTTGACCACAGACCTCCGTGATATCAACAAAGGTCCGTTCCACAAAGGCGAGGTATTAACCGTACAAATCAGAATCGATGCCATACCAATGCGGGTTGGTGCTTTTTATGTGCTGGGTGGTGTTGCCGATAAGACTGGTTTGCTGTGGTATGAAACCAAACTCAGCAAATTAATCACAGTCAAACCTAATAAAGGCGTTGGACCGCTGATCATGCGGGCAGGCTGGACAGTAAGCCAGGGCTGAGCGCAGCTTTCTAAAGTCGAGCCGGAGCTGTGTCTGGCAAACGGCCATAAGGGTCTACCTTGTAAACGCGACCCCGGCTGTTGGGCGATCTTACCTCGATAATCTGCATATACGCCTGAGTGACCAGGTCGGTACTTTCAGAAAAATCTACCAGCTCTAATTCACTTTCTTCCAGTTCGATTTTTGGATACGCGTAAATCGAATAAATACTGGAGGTATTGTTCCCAATCCAGCTGGACAGTTCCACCATCTGCTCCAGAGGTATCAGTTCGCCGACTTCATTTTTGTTGCGCAGATCTTTTACTTCCCGATAGGCAATGATCACTTCAATAAGCTCATCATTGAGCCCTGGTAATAGTTGCATGGCTTCGCGTGTCGCCAGATTCAGATTCACGGTTCGCCCGGTTCCATAAATTGTGAATGCCGCATCCAGATTCACTTCCTTAAACAGCTCATCAAAACCGCGTATTAACCGCAACTCTTCAACAGTTTCCAGTTCGGGATTATTGCGCGGTGTATACGGAGGGTCCAGGCTCAGATAGTACTCATCCTCCGCACCCTGTAAGCCTGGCAAAACGTTAAGATCAGTCCAGTCTGTCCAGGCGGCCAGTAATTCCTGGACCTGTTGCGGATCGGGACGGTCACCCAGCTGATGTTCTATAAGCAGTTGCATTTCCTGTCGCGGAATCCTGTTCAGATTGATTTTGCCGGCATGATCATAAATGCGCACCACGACATTCTCACCAGTTTCATAATTGAGTCGCAGCGGTTGCCCATTAAAACGATAGGCGGGAATGCGAAACGCCCCATCCTCATCTGTCTCCGCGATATCACCCACTGGCAACGGCATCCGCTCCAGCATTAACTCCATCTCTGCACTGTTGACTGCCGACATCACCGCCGCCAGGTCATTGCTGCCGGCCTTATTATGGAATGCAGTTTTAGCCGAAAGCTGCACCTTGCTGGCCAGCACGGTGACCAGAATCGTCAATAGCACTGAAGTCCATAGCACAATAATAATCACTGCACCCCGCTGCCTGTTTATCATGCTCTTCATGGCGATGGCCCCAAACGAAATACCGGCTGAATTGATGCATTATTCGGACGTAAAGAGTGATGTTGGTTCGCATACACGCCGGCCACAATATCGAGAGGCTGCCTGCGATCATCGCTTTCAATCGGTGTTAATAATACATGGACGGCCAACGGCAGTTGCATCTGATCAGCTCCGTCCCATTCAAATTCCCAGCGCCTGTTCAGCTCAGTTTCCTCATAGAGGTAACTGAATTGTGCAGTGTAGTGCTCCAATAACAGCAGTGGCTCGGTTTCGCTGAGTCGGGTTCCGGGATAATCAGTGAGCGCAGGAGCAAGCTGCAGGTATACGCCTTCGTCACGCACTGAATAGAGACGCCAGGCGATCAGACTGGTGCCACGCTGCGGGGAGACTGTCGATACCCAGCCGATGCTGTCTGCAGCACCTTCAAAGTAAACGAAGCGCCCGAGAGATTCAGTATCACGATAACTGTGAGGGAAGGCGCCCTGCAGCGCCCGCTCGATCTGCAGAATAGCAATGGTTTCATCAAGCGTGGCATCCAGAGCGGCGGCGTTATTATCCCAGTCTCTCACCACACTGTAGACGCCACCACTGAGCATACCCAACAGCAGCGCTGTCAGCGCCAGAGCCAGCATCAGCTCAATCAGGGTGAAGCCCTGCTGCCGGGTATGCCAGTGTGACAAGCTGATCTCCTGATCAGCGGGGCAGGCTGAACCTGACCCAGCGGTTGCCGTTGATGATTTCATCGGTTTCGTCATTAATGACTTCATAAGTTTGCAGTGAGTAAATACTGGGCTGAGTCTGGCGCAGAGGAGGGGTCAGCAGATCAACGCTACGTATCTGGTAAGCGTTATCAACCAGTATTGCATCGACAGACCCATAGTCGTCTTCAAGCAGTGCGAAATTAATCTGTGCTCGAACTTCGGTTGCGCTTTGCAGACTTTGTTCAGATTTCCAGGCCAGTTGCTTGCTGCCTCCAGCCAGAGCAAACAATCCGCCCAGCACAAAACCAGTAATCGCCAGAGCGACGATCACTTCCAGTAAGGTAAAACCGCGTTGTTGTCTGGCAGGTTCAATTCGCATTTAATTCTGTACTTACCCGTCCGGAAAAAGGATCAATATGCAGCACCGCCAGCCGGTCACCCTGGCGCAAGGTAAGCTGACCCCCGGTGCTGCCGCCCTCAGGATAAAATATGATCTCCACCGTGTCCTCAACTTCAACAAGTTGACTGGTACTGTCCCGGTACTCCACGGCGATACCCTGACTCATCCAACTACCTGTGCTTGCTGATCGAGGAGCAGCCGAGTCAGTCTCAGAACCATCCTCAGCGATATGGAAAACAGCTTTACCTGGCATTCCTTTTACCACTGCAATCCGGCGTGCATAGTTGAGCAGTGCAGTGGCCTCTCTGACCTGAGCGTTAAAGTTGCGGGATTCCAGTCCGCCGAGGTTGGGCACAATCAGCACACTGGCCAGCCCCAGAATCAGCAATACCAGGATTAATTCCAGCAGGGTAAAGCCAGTGGCGTTTTCAACCGGGTATCTAGTTACCGATATCGGCATCATTTTCTTCACCGCCAGGGCTGCCGTCCGCACCGTAGGAAATGAGCGTGTATTGACTGCCGGTTGAGGTGTAATAATAGTCGTTGCCCCAGGGATCTTTGGGCACCGCATTGCGGATATAGGGCCCATCCCAGGTGGAACGGCCGGTAGTATTAGTCATTAAACCCTCCAGCGAATCCGGATACTGGCCAACGTCCAAACGGTGTGCGGCAAGTGCTGAACCCACTCCGGAAATCTGCGAAAGCGCAGCATCACGCCGGGCGCTGTCAGCTTTGCTGAACAGATTCGGCGCAACCATTACCGCCAGCATGCCCAGAATGGCCATAACGATAAGCAATTCAATAATGGTGAAACCACGAGACTTGCGCAGGGTGTATCCCGATTTCATTGTAAAGTCCTCTTTAAATCCATACAGGTATGAAGCTGACAGGCTCGGATAAAATCTACAAGACCGGCTCATCAATTATTTCTGCCACCAATTCGAAGCGCCGCAATATTTCCCGATACTGAGCACCATCCTGATCATTCAAATTTACAATTTCGGGGCGTAATACGATAAAAAGTTCCCGGCGCTCACTCAGGTTCTGTCTATAAGAAAACAGCCGACCCAGCAAGGGCACGCGACTGAGACCGGGAACTCCGGTATTCAAATCACCATTGTCCGATTGGATCAATCCGCCAAGGACAACATTATCGCCATTTCTAACGACCACGGTTGTACTGATTTCCTGGTTCTGGAAGATCGGGTTGCCATCGATTCCGGTATCCGCATCAACAGACGAAAGTGCCTGCGCTATGGTGAGATTAACAACACCATCATCATTTATGCGTGGGGTGATGGTAAGTTCAATTCCGGTAGGCCGATAGCTGATGTTGCGGATTGTGGTGCCACCCACGGTGGTTTCCTGACCTGACTGCACTGGAACTTCTGAACCAATCTGGATAAGCCCTTCCTGGTTATTGATTACCGTCAGTGACGGTCTGGCCAGTAGCCGGACATCGTTATCTACTGCGATCGCTTCCAGCGTGGCTTCCACTCGGGCGGCACCATCAAGGAATGATCGCGTAAACAGCAAGCCACCCAGACTGCCTGCAGGTTGCGGCAGAAACTCTGTAGCCACCGAAGATGAGTCTGAGATTCGGGACCAGTCAACTCCAAAACGGGTATCGTTAGTCAGGGTAATCTGGGCAATCACCGCGTTGATCATAACCTGCAAAGGCACCGCATCGAGCTGGGTGATGGTCGTCAGCAATTGCCGGTAATCGCGTGGATTACTGCGGATCAACAAGCTGTTGGTGGCCTCATCAGCAACGATAGAAACATTCAAATCGGCCGACACCACCATGGATGGGATCGCTCCAGCCGCGCTGCTTACTGGCGTGGTCTGGGTACGGACTATGGGCTCACCATCCGGTCCGCTAAAAGTCTCAGTTATCTGCCGGGCCTCCTGAGCGGACCCATTGGCATTGTTACGATTGCGCAGTGCAACATTATCCAGACGGGCAGTTTCTGCCTCATCCAGTCTGAACACACTGGTTAACGTTTCAGCCAGAGTAAGCGCACTCAGATTTTTAACCCGGTAAAGAAATAATTGCTCCGCCTGCTCCTGGCGATCTGCGTCGAGAATTCGAATCCAGCGGGCAATTTCAGTAAATCCTCTTGATGCGGGTGCGGTCACCAGCAGGGAGTTGATACGCTCCAGACCCTTTACCTGATAAGCCGGCGAGTTACCCTCTATCATACTGAGAATATCGGTCAATTCAGTTGCAATATCAGCGGCATTGGCATTTTTTAAGGGATACAGCTGTATACCCTGATTCCGAAAGGGATCGGCATCGACAATTCTCAGCAGCTCATTGGTGCGACTCAGCTGCTCAGGGCTGGCTGTAATGGCCAGAGTATTGTTGTTAGATATCCTTACAATAGTGCCCGCCGGTTCCACCAACGGAGTTAATAACTCCAACGCCGATGCCACTGATATATGGGTCAGGGGCGTAATCTGCATTACGGTGCCGGCAGTGCTGTTGCCGACCTGACCGGCGCTGGAAATTTCCTGGGGCAGGGTGGAACCGGCTTTACGCGCATAATAAATGTTCCCAATGCGCTCCAGACTTACGCCAGCCTGCTGGGTCAGCAGACGAACTAATGGCCAGATATCCGCTCGGCGCAAGGGTCGTTCTGCATCGGTCCTGATACTGACGGTATCCGCAATGGTCGGATCAATAATAATAGAAATATCCAGTGCATCAGCGAGCTCTTCCAGCACCAGACGCAATTGCGCCTGCTCATAATTAAGTTGTACGACATCATCACCAGCTATCTGCACAGGCACAGGAGCCGTTTCACGATAACCCGAAGGCGCTGCTGCGCTGCCATCGCGATTGATTTCATCGAGCAGGGCTTGCTGTTCTGCCAGCGCTTGCTGCGCCTGATTGTCATCGACAATGAGCTGAGCTGCAGAAGGGCTGGCTGCTCTGCTTATCGCTTGCGTCTGCGCGGAAGCGCTGCCTGCAGCGGGAGCAGCAGTCTGTCCGCCTGGGTTTGAATCAGTAGAAGCACAAGCCGCCAGCATCAGCGCCAGCGAAATGAGTACTAGCGGCGTCTTTGCATAGGCATTCAATGCGCAGGCATTCAGGCCATAGGTATTCAGTGCAAGTCCGTTCAAAACATGAATTCCTTCTATTAGTTCAAACGCTGATTTTTAAAATTCTACTGCATTCATGCTGAACACAGCTGAGAGCATGGTAATGGTAATCCCGCCTACAGCAATGCCCAGAAACAAAATCAATGCCGGTTGCAGAGCCGCTACCAGACTCTGCATCTGGTTCTTCACATAAGTATCAAACGTGGCTGCGGTTTTGAGCAAAATACTGCCAGTGCGCCCTGATTCCTCTCCCACAGCGACCAACTGGTGAAGCAACGTAGGGAACCGGTTGGTTCTCTCCAGCGACAGCCCAAGTCCTGCACCACCACGAACATCATCCTCCACCTGCTTTAGATGCCGGGTCAGCTCAGTATTAGCAACCACTTCCCGGGCAACCCGCAAAGCACGAATCAACGGGATGCCGGCTTCCAGCAAGGCACCCAGTGTACGGGCGAAAATCGCACAATCCTTATACAACAACAACAAGCCGAGCAACGGTAAAGACAATAGAAAATTGTCTTTTTTCAGTCTGGTCGATGGGTTTTTATCAAGCCACTTCCACCAGACGACTAATGCAACTATCGCGACAATGAACAGGTAGCCATAGCTTTGTAGAAACGAGCTCAAGGCCAATAAAAATGCAGCTGATGCCGGAATCTGTGTGCCGGAATCCTCAAACATAATGGCAAACTGTGGCACCACGAATATCAGCAGTAACGCTACCGAAACGATGCCGGTTATCAGCAGCACTATTGGATAAACCATTGCTGAAATAATCGCCTGCCTTGTATTGGCGGCTGTTTCCAGAAAGCTGGCAAGATCCGGCAGCAATTTGTGCAGGATGCCGCCTTCTTCGCCCGCTCGCACAATATTTACATACATCTTCGAAAATACATCAGGCCGCGACTCCATAGCCTCAGCCAAACTCTTGCCCTCTTTAACATCACGTCGAATGGTCACCACCAACTGCCGCATTGCCGGTGATTCCGTAATGCCTTCCAACAACCTTAAGGCTCTATCGATTGGTACTCTGGCATCGATCAACGTACACAGGCCGGTGGTGAAATCGAGCAGATCTGTGGTTTTAACTTTCTTCCTGCGGGTAGTTTGAGTCTCGCTCTGATCAGTGCGAGAAATCTTGACCGTCGTCAATTTCTTGCCCTGCAATATCTTCAGTGCTTCTCGTTCGGATTCAGCATTGATCTGACCGGTCTGTATTTTGCCCCCAGCATCATATGCCTGATATTTATAATAGCCTGCACTCATAGCGCTCTCGTCACCCGGACCACTTCTTCTGGTGTCGTTAATCCTGCCGCAAGTTTCTCCAACGCATCCTGACGCAGGGTTTTCATCCCTTCTTTAACGGCCTGCGCCCGGATCACATTGGCGTCTGCACCCGTGGCGACTTCATGCCGCAGTGTGTCGGACATAACCAGTAATTCATAAAGCCCGATGCGTCCGCGGTAACCGGTACCAGCGCAGCGTTCACATCCAGCGCCGCGTCGTACATGAGGGTAATCCGCTTTACTGATCTCCAGCACAGCAGCCTCATCGTCAGTCAGTGGGTACTCATGACCACAGTCCGTGCATACGCGTCGCACCAGCCGCTGTGCTTGAATAGCCAGCAGACTGGAGCTGATCAAATAACTTTCCACACCCATATCCTGCAGCCGCGTCACCGCTCCTGCCGCATCATTGGTATGCAGCGTTGAAAATACCAGGTGGCCGGTGAGGGCTGATTCAATGGATATCTCAGCCGTCTCATGATCGCGTATCTCACCCACCATCAATACATCAGGATCCTGGCGAACAATAGAGCGCAGGCCTGCTGCGAAGTTCAAACCGATACTGGCATTCGCCTGAATCTGAGTTATTCCCTCCAACTGATATTCCACCGGATCTTCAACGGTAATTATCTTCTGCTTTTCACTGTTAATTTTTTCCAGCGTGGCATACAGCGTTGTAGTCTTGCCGCTGCCGGTAGGTCCTGTGATCAAAATCATGCCGTGTGGCTGAGTAATGAGTCGCTGCCAGGTTTTCAATATATTTTCCGGCATTCCCAGCTGCTGCAGGCTAACAGCGGTATCGCTGCGATCAAGAATACGCAGCACGATAGATTCACCGTGCATGCCCGGCAATGTAGAGACGCGCATATCAAGCTGTTTATTACCTATACGCGAATCGATGCGACCGTCCTGGGGCAGACGTTTTTCACCGATATCGAGCCGTGCCATCAATTTAAGGCGTGATGCTACTGCCGTATGAATTTTAATGGGCAATCTTTCAATTCTGGTCATGATGCCGTCTACCCGGCAGCGAATATCAAGGTGATCTTCATTTGGCTCAAAGTGAATATCGCTGGCGTTTAAATCGAGAGCCCGCGCAAACAGGTGATTAACCAGGCGGATTATCGGTGCCTCAGAGGCCATGTCTTTGAGCTCTTCGTCATCCTCGAATCCCGATACAAATATGTCATCGGCGCTATCGATGGTGGGCGATAACTCAGCACGCCAGTAGCGGATCAGGCGCCGTACTTCGTCGCTGGCACCGAGGCGGAAATTGACCTGTTCATCGAGAATAAATCGAATGCGTGCACGCAGCTCCAGATCGGGCAGAGTTTCGCAGACAAGGTTGGCTGATTTTTCAAAATCCTGAGCGGGTGCAATGCCCGCTGGTTCCAGCAACTGACTGAATACCGGAAGAGTAACGCTGGTTTGTGCAACCGCCATTATCTATTCCTCACTGCCGCAGCCTGACTCATTTGAGTGCCCTGTTCAGAGCCGCTGCGGCTGAAACCAACTACTGTGACGGATCCGGAATATTGATTTCGATTCCGTCGCATCGTAAAGCTGGTTACGCCCAGCCAGGGCTGCGATTCTTCCAATCGACGCAGGAAACCAAGGCTGTTGCTCTGATTATCCATGGTGAATGAAAGCTCCTGTTCTACCAGCAGCCAGCCATCCGTTTCCAATGGCTCAGCCAGTTTGGTAGAAGTAATGGAAACACTGGCATCATTCGCATACTGGCGCACCATGCGCTGGAGATTCGCGGTCAACAAGGGCAGGGTGCTGGTTTCAAACACCTGCGTCTGAAGCTGGGCGAAACGGTTTTCTATATCGTCTCTGCGTGTTCGCCAATCTTCTGTTGCTGCCGTGAGATTCTGTTCGCGGGCTATGTCATCCCGGATGAGGGCAATCGTTTCCTTGCGCTCTGCATATATTTCTCCAGCAACAGGCAAGCCCCTTAACAAGACCATCAGCACCACAACTGCAGCACCAGCATAGAGAATGCTTTTTTCACGCCTGGTCATAAAGGTCCCATTGCAACAGGTTTAGCATCACAGGATTAACGAACATCAGGAAAGTACCGTTGTTTATACGCAGGAAAATCTACTGTGCTCATACGCAGATCAATGAAGTAACGCGTATTGCTGGTGGCACGCGCAAAGTCTACTTCAGTAAATATCTCAGTCTGTTCCAGTTGCTCCAGCAGACTCTGTGGATCGGGGCTGTCACCTTCCAGTTTGATAAACCCCTCGTCTACTTCCAGCGAGGCCAGTACCCCGGGGCTGATCACTTCCTGAAGCCTAAGCAATGTATTGTTCAAGTCCTGACGAGGAAATTCTGTAAACGCACCCCACTCCTGCTCGAAGGCTCGCACTACGTCACGGTCCGAACGTGCATTGTTCGCCATTTCCTGCTGGCGCTCAAGCGTTGCCAGCAAGCTGCGGGCCTGTATGGATTGCATTAAGAATGGCACCAAACCGATCAGCACCACCAGCACCGCAGCTGCAGCAAATATGCCGATGCGTTTGCCTTTCTGAAGCTGGCTCTTGAGCGCTTCAGCGCCCGCCGGTATAAAACTGTATTCTCGATCGGCAACAATTTGTTCGGACATCGCCAGATAATCTTCTGCGCTGGCAAAATTCATATTGTCGGCTGCGCGAACATCGTCAGCCTGGCTGAGCTGCTGCCACTGCTGCAAAAAGGCGTCCTGTTTCAGGTCGATGCGGCTGGTTTGCAGCCAGCTAAGGACTACACCATTACGGTAATGGATGCGACTGAGTGTATGCAAGTCACTATCCTCAATCACTACATCGCCACCGTCTGCAGCACAGGCGAGCATGCGCGGCATGACCGCAGCAAGCAGCATGTTTCTATCCGAAAATGCTCTGAACAATTCGTTCATACGCTGTTCGGTGATCCAGATAGCTACATCCGGAGAATCAGTTTTATGCTCGTGAATATTTACCGCCAGAGCCAGATCCGCTTCATAGCCAGGCAACAGCGCATGCGATTGCAGTTGCAATGCAGCCTTCATACTGTCGCGCCCGACCCCTGGCAAGGTTGCGGTAGTTGCTAAAAATTCGTGAGCCGGCAGCAATAACAGAACGCCATGGGAGTTGTTCGATGGCTGCAACAATTCGGCCGCAGCTGCGGCCATCTGCGAGGGATCCGCACGCGTGGCGTTAATATCAAGAGTGCGCCAGGTACCATTATTTAGATTGTAAAGACGGTCATTGAACACCAGCAGCAGGATGTTTACCTGCTTGAGGAGATTATTTTTTGCGCTGATCTCAAAGACTGCCTTGAAACGCTCCGGCAAGCCTTGCCTCAGCCTTTCTCGCCAACTGTATATCCCAGGGGTTATCAATGACATAGTCCAGGCTTCTTTACATAGTTTGTGCGGCAAGTAACTTCTGACCCCGGATTATACGGAAAAATGCTGAGTAGTTCCGAATGCCCGGCATGATTTAGGGGTTTTGGGAAATCTGCATCTCTCTACTTTGTCCTGTTTAACAGCCATAAAGTCTGAGTCTGGGCAGCACCGTTTTAAAATTAAGATTAAGTCGAAGATCAGGATACTCCGCTGCACCACAGATCTGACAGCAATTTGTTGTATCAATCTGATGAGCTGATCCGTGAACAGGCGTGAAGGGTTAAGCTACCGGGCAATTTGCGAAGTCCTGGAGGGCGCTGTCCAGCTTAAATTTTTTCACCAGCGTGGATGCAAGAGCTCAACTTTGAACTTTCCCATCCCCGCATGATTTGTTGTGCTGCTCGTTATTCAGCCAGTCGTTCCCGATCTACCAGGAAATCCACCACATCCAGCATGTCCTGTTGCGTCAGCACTGCCTGATTATTAACCACCAGGTACTTGCCGTTTACAATCATATTCGGCGTGCTCTGAATCTGGTAGTCCTTCATCTTGCGATCGACCTGATTCACCTTGGTGCGCACCGAAAACGAGTTAAAGGCCTGCAGAAAATCAGCTTCGCTTACCCCGTGTTTGGTGACCAGTTCAGTCAATTGTTTTTCATTCTGCAGACGATTTCTTTCCATATTAATCGCATTAAAAATGGGTGTGTGCAGTTTATCCAGCGCACCCATTGCTTCTGCAGCGTAAAACGCCTGTGCGTGCACTTTCATTAATGGGTCCCAGACCGCTGGCAGCAGGATGAAATCGACATCTGCCGGGGCATTCGCATGCCAGTTTTCAACCAGTGGCTCGAAGCGGAAACAATGGGCGCAACCGTACCAGAACGCCTCGATTACTTCGATTTTTTGCGCGTCATTAGTTTTAACCGGCGTATTAAGAACTGTGTAATGCGTGCCTGCGACGTATTTTTCGGGCTGCGCAACAGCAGTGAAAGCCAAAGGTGCCAGCAGTACGAACATAAGAATCTGTTTGCTTATCCGACCAACCATTTTCTACTCCTTGGAATTTAGCTTTGTGATCTTTTGGTAAACACTACCAGAAGACCGTCTCGGTCGCCAAATATTACCGACTTTGTCTAAGCAGTGAAATTATCAATGTAAGCCAGACAAATAACTCGCCAGTGCTTCGATTTCTTTGTCCGTCAGACGCTCAGCGACAACACGCATAGGTGCGGTGTCGCCATCATTCATCCGCTCGCCTGCCCGAAAAGATCTCAGCTGGTTTGACGTGTACTGACTGTGCTGCCCACCCAGCGCCGGGAACCCTGCCTGCGGATTGCCCTTGCCTGTTGGCGAATGGCAGGCTGAACATGCGGCAACACCGAGGTCACTGATGCCCGCTCGGTAAATGGTGCGACCCAGCTCAACCAGATCAGGATCCGCGCCCTCCAGCCCCATTTCCTGGATGGCATAAAAGGCAGCTATATCCATCATATCCTGCTCGCTCATATTATTGAGCAGGCCAGTCATCTGGATTACTACTCTGGCACCACTTTTCATGTCGAGGAGTTGCTTGTAGGTATAGGCCGCATTCTGCCCCGCCAGCTTTGGATTTTCTGCAATACTGCTGTTGCCATCGGTGCCGTGACAGGCGCTGCACACAGCGACTTTATTCGCACCGGCAGCCGGATCAGCAGCCGCATAACCCGCACTGCTCCACGCAGACATAAGCACAATTGAAGCCAGGGAAATCATTAGTTTTTTCATGAATAATTCAACTTTCCTATAGTTCTGATTGCTCAGAGTTATCGCCAATAATATTGAAAACAACAGGTCAAACATCCGGGATCCGGGAAACCCGGCTTCTACAGACCGAACGGCGAAGGAGTATAGCGTAATAATGCGCGCTACTCTACGAGCGCAAGCTTGCACTGCGAATGAACTTGCTGTATCTAGGGAGCCGCCCGATGTATAAGAGACAACTTACGAATCCTATTGACTGCCGTATTGCCAAGACATTGCTGTTATGAACTACAAACTTGCTACTTTTGCTACCAGCGCTGTTGGTCTGGATGATTGCCCTCAGGACAGTTTGCGCGAGGTTGCCTTTGCTGGCCGCTCAAACGCGGGCAAATCCAGCGCGATCAATACCCTGACTAATCAGACCCGGCTTGCCCGTATCAGTAAGACACCCGGCCGCACGCAGCTAATCAATTTTTTCGGCGTCGCCGAAGGCAGATATCTGGTCGATCTGCCTGGGTATGGTTACGCGAAAGTTCCAATGGTGGTTAAGAACCAGTGGCAGCGACACCTGGAGCAATACCTTAATCAGCGCGAAGCACTGGCAGGGCTGATCCTGCTTACCGACATCCGTCATGTATTTAAAGAATTTGATTTAATGATGATCGATTGGGCGCGACAGACTGGATTACCTCTGCATGTGCTGCTGACCAAGTCGGATAAGCTTAAGCGGGGTGCCGCGCAAAATGCACTATTGTCCGCCCGCAAGCTGCTTGAAGACAATCCTGGCATTACTGTTCAGTTGTTTTCGTCACTGCACAAAACCGGTGTCGAAGGCCTGGTAGCCAGGCTTGATGAGTGGCTTACAGTCTCAGTCAGCAGCGAGTCTGCTGAGGAACCGCCTGCCACACATCAGTGAGAATCAGTGAGCTTCATCCCAGTTATTGCCCAACCCGATGTCGACCACCAGTGGCACATCCAGTGCTGCTGCTGTGGCCATCCGAAAACGTACACCATCCGCAAGCAGATCCGCATCACGTTCGGCCACTTCAAATATCAATTCATCGTGCACCTGCAGCACCAACCGCGCATCCAGCACCCCGGCAGTCAGCCAGTGATCAATGTCGATCATCGCGCGCTTGATAATATCTGCAGCACTACCCTGCATGGGCGCATTAATTGCTGTGCGCTGCGCAGCCTGGCGTAAGATGCCATTAGCGGCTCGAATATCCGGAAGATAAAGACGTCGACCAAACAGAGTTTCCACGTAGCCCTGTTCATCGGCCAGTGCTTTGGTTTGATCCATATAGTCTTTGACGCCGGGATAGCGCTCAAAATACAGATTTACATAATGCTGGGCATCGCTGCGATCAATTCCCAGTTGCTTTGCGAGACCGAAGGCTGACATCCCGTAAATCAAGCCGAAATTAATCGCTTTTGCCCGCCGTCGCTGTTCGGAACTGACTTCTGCAAGAGGGACCCCAAAAACTTCGGAAGCTGTTGCTCTGTGCACATCCAGCGCGTTCGCAAATGCCTGCAACAGACCCTGATCCTGAGACAGGTGGGCCATTATCCGAAGTTCAACCTGGGAATAATCTGCTGCCAGCAGCTTGTATCCGACAGGTGCGATAAAGGCCTGGCGTACTTTTCTACCTTCCGGGGTGCGAATTGGGATGTTCTGCAGGTTCGGGTCAGTGGAGGAAAGACGGCCAGTGGCGGCCACGGCCTGCTGAAAACAGGAGTGAATGCGACCGGTGCGTTTGTTTATCTCCAGTGGCAGCTTGTCCGTATACGTAGATTTAAGCTTGCTCAGACCACGATGTTCCATGATCAATTGCGGTAGCTCATACTCAAGGGCAAGTTCCTGCAATACCGGCTCAGCAGTTGAAGGTTGCCCTTTAGGCGTTTTCTTGAGTATCGGCAACTTTAACTTATCGTAGAATATCGTCTGCAGTTGCTTTGGCGAACCCAGATTAAATTCTTCACCTGCCAGTTTGTAAGCTTCCCGCTCCAACTCAATCAGTCTCAGTGCCAGCATCTGGCTATGTTTGCCCAGCAGATCCGGGTCGACCATGATGCCGTTGCGCTCCATGCGCTGCAGTGTTGGATAAAGCGCCATTTCAAAATACTTGAAAACCCCGGCCAGCTGGCCGGTAGCCTCCAGTTTTGCATTTAAACAGTCAGTGAGCCGCATCAGCATGTCAGCTTTCTGAGCGGCATAGATACCCGTTCCACTGACATCCAGTTGACTAAACACCAGTTTATTGCGTCCACTGCCCTGCAATAACACCAGAGCTGCCGGCTGCAACTGCAGATAATACTCAGCAATACTGGCAAGCTGGTGACCGATAAGCACCGAGTTCAGCACATACGAAGCCAGCTGGGTGTCGAATTTGCACCCGCCCAGAGTAATATTGTAATTCTGCAGCACGTGCGTCAGGAACTTGCAGTCATGTCCGTATTTATGGATGCGTTTACTTTCCAGCAGCGGTCGCAGCCTTTCCAGGGTCTGCTGACGATCCAGTTGCTGAGGGGCGCCGAGCGAGTCATGGGCCAGCGGAATGTACCAGCCGCTACCCGCAGCTGCTGATACTGCAATCCCGATGATGCATGCCTCCATAAAATGTGCACCATCTGTTTCCAGAGAAAGAGCAAAACGACCCGCTCTCTGCAGGTTTGCAATACAGCTCTCAAGCATTTGTTGATCGAGAACAATCTGATAAGCAACCTGGTCCAGAGGCTGCATTTCAACGGCTGCGCTCGCGGGTAAGTCTGAGCTCCCGCTGAGATCCGCCTTTGCGGTTGCCACACTGGCGTTCACACCCTGGCTCTCCAGCTCCGTTACCCACGTTCTGAACTCGAGTTCACGGAACAGGCTCATCAATTTCTGCTGATCTTCTGCTACCGGAATCAGCTCGTGGATATCGACATCCAGGGCAACATCAAGTTTGATCGTGGCCAGTTCATACGATAACCAGACATCGTCGATGCTCTCGCGCAGTTTTTCGCCGATCTTGCCTCCTATCTCGGCAGCACTTTGCACCAGATTCGCTACTGAACCGTATTCCTGCAGCCACTTCACCGCTGTTTTTGGACCCACCCCGGCGACACCTGGAATGTTATCCGCCTTGTCACCGCACAGCGCCAGGAAATCTACGATACGCTCTGGTGGCAGCGAGAACTTCTTTTTAACGCCCTCAATATCCAGATATTCATTGGTCATGGTATTGATCAGCGCAACATGCTCGCTGACCAGCTGCGCAAGATCTTTATCGCCGGTCGAAACTACCGTATGCAGATGATCGCGAGTTGCCTGAGTGGCCAGTGTGCCAATTACATCGTCGGCTTCAACCCCATCAATAATCAGTAAGGGCAATCCCATCGCACGGATAATCTTCAGGATGGGCTCAATCTGACTGGCCAGTTCATCCGGCATTGGGGGACGGTGAGCCTTATACTCTGCATACATGTCATTGCGGAAGGTTTTACCTTTGGCATCAAAGACTACTGCAATAAGACTGTGCGGATAATCCTTCTTCAGACGTCGCAGCATGCTGATTACCCCTTTAACAGCACCGGTTGCCTGACCTTTGCTGCTTACCAGGGGCGGCAGGGCATGGAAGGCACGAAACAGATAGGAGGAGCCATCAACCAGAACCAGCGGGGAATCAGCAGCCATACAATTTATCCATAATCAGCGGGGTGCCAGGCAGCGTTGAAACACGTCGGCCAGGTTCGTTAGCATTTGGGTATAAGCCTCGGGACCAGGTGTCAGATTCTCACCCAGCAAATCAACTCGTTCGCGATTTATGCTGTAATCACCGAGAACCGTGGTTACTGTCGCCGGATTGGTCGTGACATCCTCAAGCAGGCACACAGGTCTGAGTTGCTGCAGCGCATTTCTTACAGCCATGATATGCCTGACTCCGGGTTGCATATCTTCGGCTGTAACAAATACCAATTTGTGCTGAAGACCATTTTGCTTCTCGAAGTACTGAAAAGCATTGTGATACACAGCATAGTCCAGGTCTTTGAGCACGGCTAATGCCTCAGCATTTTCCTGCGAGGTCTGTTGCAGACGGGCACTGAAAGCCGCCAGATTACTGGTATAGCGGCTGGTGTTTGCTGGATCCAGTACAGACAGATGCTGCGCTGCGGCCTCGGCAATCAGCAGGGCATTGTTGGTGTCCAACCATATATGGGCATCGAATTGGCCTGGGTGATCATGATCATGCGCGCCATCCTCAGCGATAGCTGCCTCTTTAGTTATCTCATGACGCTGCAGACCTGGCAGTTGAATTGCCCGTATCACCTGAGTTTTTGTCTCTACCTGCGCGAACAGACCAGCCAGATACGTTTCGAGCTCAGGTCCGACCCAGACCACAAGATCAGCATCATCGAGCGTGCGAACTGCGGAGGGTCGCAAGGTATAGTGATGATAGGATTGGTTCGCAGGAATCAACAACACGGGTGCAGTAATCCCAACGGTGATTGCACTGACGATCAATTGCAGCGGCTTGATTGTAGTAACAACTTTGATGTCGATTCGCTCTTCCACGTCGGAAGGCTGCGTCTGCGCATTGCCCAGTGGCATGAACGAGAAACAAAAAACGCTCAAAAATAATCTGATATGTTTGTGCATGATCGTCGGGCTTTAACTGCAACTGGAAAGGGATGTTATGATATACCATTGTTGGCTATGACGCAGAACCCACAGACAGGAAACGCAGTTTTGGATAACGATATTCTGGTCAGTGCCAACGGCATCGGCATCAATCTCTCCGGACGCCACGTCCTCCAGCAGGTGAATCTGCAGGTAAGGCAACGACAGGTGGTCACCTTGATCGGCCCTAATGGAGCCGGCAAAACTACGCTGGTTCGCATTGTCCTCGGACTGTTACAACCCCATACCGGATCAGTCACCCGGGCAGCAGGACTGCGCATAGGCTACATGCCGCAGAAACTGCATATCGAATCCACCCTGCCTATGACGGTAAAACGATTTCTGCAACTTGCCCGGCACGCTCGCCAGACTTCAATCGACGAGGTGCTGCGCGAAGTTAAAATTGGCCATTTGATGAGCCATCAGATCAGCGCTATTTCCGGGGGTGAGTTACAGCGCGTCCTGCTGGCCCGCGCTCTGATCCAGTCGCCACAATTGCTGGTACTTGATGAACCCGCGCAGGGCGTTGATGTCGCGGGACAGGCGGAACTGTACCAATTGATCAATGAAATTCGTTTCCGTCATAACTGTGGTGTATTGATGATTTCCCATGATTTGCATTTAGTCATGGCAACCACCGACGAAGTTATCTGCCTCAATCAGCACATCTGCTGCCAAGGCAAACCCGAGCATGTGACAGCAGACCCCTCATATCTGGAATTGTTCGGGAAGCGAGAACCAAACCTGGCTGTTTATACACACCACCATAATCATCGTCATGATATAACCGGCAATATAATAGAGAAGAAAAATGCCTGACTTTGTTTTCCGCGCACTGGTTGCCGGGCTCTTTATCGCTGTCGTTGCCGGACCATTGGGTTCGTTTGTCGTGTGGCGCCGCATGTCTTACTTTGGAGATACGCTCGCTCATTCAGCATTACTCGGCATCGCATTAGCGATCCTTTTTGATATTCAATTACAATTGGCGATCATCACCAGTTGCCTGGTCTTTGCACTACTGCTGATCGGATTACAGCGAAATAAATCCCTTTCTACTGATACGCTGCTGGGCATACTTGCGCACAGCACGCTGGCCTTCGGATTACTGATCCTGTCGTTTTCTGATCGCGTGCAAATCAATTTGAATGCCTATTTATTTGGCGATCTGTTAACCGTTAGCCCTGTTGACTTGAGCTGGATAATTGCCTGTACCAGCCTTGTTGCTGTGATCCTGTTCTTTTTCTGGAATCAATTTTTGACGCTGACCGTACACGAGGAGTTAGCTAAAGTAGAGGGTGTTGCTGTCGAGCGTCTGCATGTTCTGCTGGTTATCCTGATCGCGTTGCTGATTGCAGTGGCCATGAAGATAATTGGAGTATTGTTGATTACTTCTCTGTTAATTATTCCGCCCGCCGCGGCCAGAAGACTGGCACAAAATCCAGAACAGATGGCGATAGGCGCGAGCGTTATTGGCTGCCTGTCCGTAGTAAGCGGTCTGTTGCTATCATACTACTGGGATACGCCAGCCGGCCCTTCGATTGTCGCCGCCGCATGCGTATATTTTCTGTTGTTGTACCTTAGTCCCGCGAAACGCCACCGCTCAGCATAAGCGACAGCTTCCCTGTTCAAGGACGATAAGAGGAGCGAATTGACTCATAAGCTCGACTGATATTGTCCGCCTTTATGGATCCTTCCATAAAGCCATGGTAGTTGCCCTGCGGATTAATAATCAGAATATTACCGCTGTGCTCAATAAGGTAATCCTGAGCGCTGCTTTCTTCCTCCACATGACCGGCAGCATGCGCTGGTGGCTCAGAGTGAGCGACATACAGCTGCCGCGCCAGCTGTGAAATTACCGCATAGTCGCCGCTGACTCCTAAAAATTCCGGATGAAAACCTGCCATATATGCTGCCAGTTTTTCCTGTGTGTCACGGAATGGATCAACGCTCACCATGACCACTTCAGTATCCGCTCGATAAGCCTCATTCTGCTCATCCTCGTAAAAACGCCTCAGCTCCTGCAAGGTCAGTGGGCAAATGTCCGGACAGGAGGTGAATCCAAAAAACAGCAGACTCCATTGCCTCTGGAGCGACGTTTTATCATAAGGCTGGCCGTACTGATCCATCAGATTAAACGCGGAAAGTTCGACTGGCTGCTCGTATACCAGCGCACCGACCTCTCGCAGGTCCTGTGGCGTCAGGCTGACAGAGACATTGTTTCGACTTACCCGCAGATAGGTCAGGAAAAACACCAGCACCACCAACAGCAGCGCAACAATAACCGTGATCTTAATATTTCTGTTCATGATAAAAACCAGTGAGCTAAATCAGGTAGTGGTCGACCAGCAGCACGACAAACAGGACCATCAGGTAGACAATCGAGTAGCGGAAGGTATCCATGGCTGTGGAGGGCGCCGGGCGGAACATCAGTCGCAGTGACCAGTACAGGAAGCCCGCTCCCAGCACGACGGCCGCAAGCAGATACAAGGGTCCGCTCATGCCGGTCAGATAAGGCAGGATGCTGACCAGCACCATAATAATGGTGTACAGGATAATGTGGATTTTGGTGTGATGCTCTCCATGCGTCACCGGCAGCATCGGTATGCCTGTCTTGGCATATTCATCTTTGCGATGAATCGCCAGAGCCCAGAAATGCGGAGGTGTCCACGCGAAAATAATCAATACCAGTATCAAAGCGCCCGGCTCTATGGTTCCGGTGACCGCAGACCAGCCCAGCAGCGGAGGCATCGCACCGGACAATCCTCCGATAACAATATTCTGTGGGGTAGCGCGCTTCAGATAGCCGGTGTATATGAATGCATAGCCTACAAATGAAGCCAGCGTCAGCCAGGCGCACAGCGGATTGACCCAGTACAGCAGAATCGCCATTCCCATTATGCCAATCGCAGCCGCAAAAACGCCTGCCTGGCGAAGATCGACACGCCCCTGGGGGATAGGACGGTTGTGGGTGCGTTTCATCAGCAGATCAACCTTGTGGTCGATCAAATGATTGACTACTGCTCCTGAGGCCGCCACCAGCGCAATACCAAGGTTACCCAGAATCAGTACGTGCAGCGGAACCATGCCAGGGACAGCCAGAAACATACCTACCATAGAGGTTAATATCATCAACATGACGACGCGCGGCTTGCACATCTCGTAGTAATCGCGCCAGTTTAGGTCCTGCTCTTTGATCAATTCTGTCACGGCTGCTCTCTTTGCTGTTCGGTGCCCCGTCATTACCTCGATCAGGGCAGGAGACGACAGACTGTTGGGTAACCCGACAGCTCATAGGTGACGCGCGGGGAGGGAGATGGCGAATTCAACCATGTTTTGCCTGTAATCTCAAGCCAAAGTCCTGCCCCGTTAGTTCCCGATAAGGACCGCAACCCGGTGGCTCACTATTCAATTTTATTCCTTTAGTGCGGTCTCATGCATTTCCGTTATTAAAAAAGGGGTGACAATTTATTTTTGAGGAGTAAAGTAAAACTCAGGTTGCGAACAAGACAACTATGTAAAAACTGATTGAATCAACAGGATAGGAGGAGGAAGCCGAATGAAATGTATCTATTATTTATCACCATCCCTGAAGAGCACTGAAGAAATATCTGATGATCTACATTCCATAGGGATTGATGATTGGTTCCTCCATATAGTGAGCAAAGATGAAAGTGGTCTTAGCAAAAAACGGCTCCATTCCAGCAACTATCTTGAAACCCTTGATCTGATAAGAGACGGATTTATCGGCGCTGGTCTTGGCTTCCTTGCCGGACTTCTGCTTGCCTGGCTGGCTTCCGTGTTCAAACCTTTCGGACCAGAAATGCCAATGATTGCGTACCTTGCAATCATTTTTGTTGTCACTGCGCATGGCGCATGGGTTGGTGGGCTCACCGGCATTGCAAGCCGGAATAAAAAGCTTGAAAAATTCAGCGATGCGATAGAAAGAGGAGAGTACCTCATCTTGATTTATGCGAAGAAGCATGAAGAGAGCAATATCAAGACGATGATGGAGAATAGGCATCGAGAGGCCCGACTGGCAGCAGTAGATGCTCATTTTCTTAATCCGTTTGCAAATCTTGAACTGGTTTCAGGCAACTGATTTGCGCTTGCGGTGATTTTGACAATGAGATAGGATGCCAAAAGTTGAAATTTCCAGAGTGCGCTGTTCAGGGGTTTACCTGATGCATTTTGGAAAGATCTCCAGCAACAAAGATCTGAGTTAAAACGTTAAGTCTCCATCCGATAAATAATAAAAAAGGAGGGAACGACGTTGTGAACGTGATTATTTGTACCGTTCGTAGTCAACTGCGTGACTGTCACCAAGGCAATACCCGGAACAACCAGGGCAATATAGCTGCCAGAAAAGACCCGGTATTTGTTTTAAACAGTATTACTGCATTTACAGCTATTGATCCTGTGCTAACCAGCTTAAAAAGCGAAGGTTAGCCATGATTCTTCTATTCTGTAATTCAACCCTTTTAAACATGTCGCCGGCAGCCAGTTCAGGCCTGTCGGGTTTTTCATCGCCTGTAAAATACAGAACACTGTTCTCTTTCCTTCTGCAGCCACGCTCGTGGCTGCCTGTCTTACCATCAACTTTTACAAGGACACCCAGCGTATGGCTATGGCAGTAATTCTGGTTTTGTTGGTCATCGGTTCTGTAGTATTCCATTTCGCGAGCCCATGGTGGTTTACGCCAATCGCCTCAAACTGGGGAAGCATTGATTTCACAATCAATGTAACTTTTTGGATAACCGGTTTTGTCTTTGTCGCTATTAACCTGTTCATGGCCTACTGCGTTTATCGCTTCCGCCATAAAGACGGCCAGAAAGCTGTTTACGAACCGGAAAACGCTAAACTGGAAATTAGTCTCTCCGCTATTACCGCAGTCGGCGTAATAGCCATGCTGGCTCCAGGTTTATTTGTATGGGCAACCTTTGTCACCGTGCCTGATGAGGCCACTGAATACGAAGTTGTAGGCCAGCAGTGGCAATGGAGCTTCCGTTATCCAGGCGCCGATGGCATTTTAGGTACCGTCGATGTCAGCTTCATCAACGAAAACAACCCTTTTGGAATGAATCCTGAGGACCCGAATGGACAGGATGATATCCTGGTAGAAGATCCGATCATGTATCTCCCCATCGGTAAACCTGTCAAGGCGCTACTGCGCTCCAAAGACGTGCTGCATAACTACACGGTGCCGCAATTTCGCGTGAAAATGGACCTCGTCCCCGGCACCGTAACCTATCTGTGGTTCACCCCGACAGCCACAGGAACCTATGAAATTCTTTGCGAGGAATTGTGCGGCATAGCACACCATGTAATGCGTGGTCGCGTCGTGGTTGCTGAGCAGGCGGAATACGACGCGTGGCTGGACCGTCAGCCCACCTATGCACAACTATACGGCGAATCAAAACCGGACCTGGCAGCCGGTTCGCAACAATATGCTGTTTGCGCGAGTTGCCATGGCCAGCAGGGTGAGGGAAACCTGGCCTTGAATGCTCCCAAATTAAACGGCTTGCAAGCGTGGTATGTGGAACGACAATTAAAGCACTACCAGCAGGGCATACGTGGCGCTGATCCGGAGGATACCTTTGGACGCATGATGGCACCGATGGCTTCCATGCTTACCACAGGTGATGCCGTGCGCAATGTTTCAGCATATATCGCAAACCTGCCTGAAACGACTGCCGCCGCCACTATTACAGGTAATGAGGCAGATGGCAGACGCATCTATCGAGCTAATTGTGCCGCCTGTCACGGCCAGGATGGCAAGGGCAGCTGGGCAACTGGAGCACCGGATCTGACCGCCTCGGATGACTGGTATACCGCTCGTCAGATTATCAATTTCAAATCCGGCGTCCGTGGCGCTCATGCAGATGATTTTTACGGCAAGCAGATGAATTCAATGTCTACTGCCATGCGTGGTGAACAACAGCTGCATGATGTAATCAGCTACATCAATTCGCTGCGAAATAATTGAAGCAGGCACAGCAAATTAAAGTATGACCTCGTGGCGGGATGCCGCCATGAGGCAATTAGAGAGCATGGGTTCAGGAGGTAGTTTTAATGGCATACGTTCCATACGCAGATCAGGTGCATGAGCTTCATGACCCACACACATTTCTAACTAAGTACGTCTGGAGCCAGGACCATAAAGTCATCGCCATTCAGTATGGCGGTATTGCCATTTTTGTTGGCCTGATTGCTCTTGGTTTATCCTTGATCATGCGCCTGCAACTGGGTTTTCCAGATTCATTTAACCTGATTGATCCCGCATTCTATTATCAAGCAGTGACCATGCATGGGATGATCATGGTGATCTACCTGCTGACCGCGTTGTTTCTCGGAGGTTTTGGCAATTACCTGATTCCGTTGATGCTGGGAGCCCGGGATATGGTGTTCCCGTACTTGAATATGTTGAGCGTCTGGGTTTATCTGCTGTCGGTACTTATTTTGCTCTCCAGCTTCTTTGTAACTGGCGGACCAACCGGAGCCGGCTGGACCTTGTACCCACCACAGGCGATCACTGCTGGGACCCCGGGTTCTGAATGGGGCATCCTGCTGATGCTGATTTCACTGGGTGTGTTTATTGTCGCCTTCACCATGGGCGGTCTGAACTACGTCACAACAGTATTCCAGGCTCGCACCAGGGGCATGACTTTGATGCGCATGCCGCTGTCAATCTGGGGCATATTAACGGCGACCATTCTCGGCTTGTTTGCATTCCCCGCTCTGCTGGTCAGCGCGATAATGATGACTTTTGACCTCACTCTTGGAACCAGCTTCTTTATGCCGGCTATGATGGCCGCAGGGGAACAACTTGATTACAACGGTGGCAGCCCAATTCTCTTCCAGCACCTGTTCTGGTTCTTTGGACATCCGGAAGTGTATATCGTCGCATTGCCCGCATTCGGTCTGGTCTCCGATGTGCTCAGCACTCATGCCCGTAAAAACATTTTCGGTTACCGGATGATGGTCTGGGCGATTATAGCCATCGGTGGATTGAGCTTCGTCGTGTGGGCGCACCATATGTACGTCAGTGGGATGAACCCTTATTTCGGATTCTTCTTTGCAACCACGACATTGATCATTGCTGTGCCTACAGCAATAAAAGTGTACAACTGGGTGCTGACTCTGTGGGAGGGAAATCTGCGTTTGAATACGCCCATGCTGTTTGCAATCGGTTTTATATTCACGTTCATTCACGGCGGACTTACCGGTCTCTTTCTTGGCAACGTCGTTATCGATCTGCCACTTTCAGATACTTATTTCGTAGTGGCACACTTCCATATGGTTATGGGTGTTTCGCCCGTACTGGTGCTGTTCGCCGCACTGTATCACTGGTACCCAAAAATCACGGGACGCATGTTCAATGAGCAAATGGGCAAGGTGCACTTCTGGTGCACATTCCTCGGCACCTACGCGATATACCTGCCCATGCACTACTTGGGCTTTCTGGGAGTGCCTCGCCGCTACTACGCAATGGGCAGCACTGACTTTATACCGGCTTCGGCGCAGGATCTTAATGCCAGCATAACGATAGCCGCAATATTCGTAGCCACTGCTCAGATACTGTTCTTTGTGAATATATTCTGGAGCCTGAGGAACGGAGCAAAAGCCGGTGGCAACCCATGGGGTGCTACTACGCTGGAATGGCAAACTCCTGATACACCGCCTAAACATGGCAACTGGGGAGCGGAGCTGCCGTCGGTTCATCGCTGGGCTTATGACTACAGCGTGCCCGGTGAAGCTCAGGATTTCACTCCACAGAATGTTCCGGCGTCACTTGTCCGCTCAGTTGAAGATGAGCCCCACGACGAACAGGTCATCAAGTAGGAGCTGAAATTATGAGTATTTACAAAAGTGTGACGTCCAAACCCTGGGAATTGCAGGGCCTGCTTGGTGAACTGACACCTCAGCCGACCTTTGCAATGCCTAGTGCCAAACTGGCACTGATTCTATTCATGACCGTTGTGACTGTCCTGTTCTCACTGTTCACCGTGACTTACTACCTGCGCATGAGTCTGGGCGACTGGGTGCCCGTAGCAAGCCCTCCTTTGTTATGGCTGAACACTGCATTTCTGGTAATCAGCAGCATCCTTTTTCAACGAGCCCAGTTCATGTTGAAGAAATCGCCTGACGCCAATATTAAAGTTCTATTTTCAGTTGGCGGCGTCTTTGCACTCATGTTCGTGATTGGGCAGCTTGTGGTATGGCAGCAGCTCAATGATCGCGGCCTCTATGTCGCCAGCAATCCAGCTAATACCTTTTTCTACCTGTTGACCGGCCTGCATGTATTACATTTGCTTGGCGGTTTGTGGGTCTGGGGAAAAACATCTCTGTTGCTGCTGAGCAGAGAGCCCGATAGCAAGACCGCTCTAAGTATTGAGCTGTGCACCCTGTATTGGCACTTTCTGTTGCTGATATGGATCGTGATGTTCGCCATCCTGGCAAATACCTGATGCAGTGACTTCGAATCATATTAATTAGACATTGGTGAGAAATAATTAAATAAGGGATCAAGGTGTATGAGTGAGACTATCGCGGTAAATCCCGGGCAGGAACGGTTCGGCATTGTTGGCCTGGTAGATGACTGGTCTACCGATAAACAGACGTACATTGTCCCGTGGGGCAAGGTGATGATGTGGATCTTCCTGGTTAGCGATACCTTCATATTCTCGTGTTTCCTTGTCGGGTATATGACTGTTCGCATGACCACCACTGAACCATGGCCTTACCCGAGTGAAGTATTTGCTCTGTCCATGTTCGGCAGTGAGCCGATTCCGTTGATTCTAATCGCCATAATGACGTTTATATTGATTACCAGCAGCGGCACGATGGCGCTGGCAGTTAACTATGGTTACCGACGTGACCGCAGAAAAACCGTCATCTTGATGATGGCCACCGCAGCACTGGGCGCCTCATTTGTCGGCATGCAGGTATTCGAGTGGTCCAAATTGATCGAAGAAGGAGTCAGGCCCTGGGGCAATCCCTGGGGAGCACCTCAGTTCGGTTCAATCTTTTTTATGGTTACTGGCTTCCATGGCTTACACGTGACGGCTGGGGTCATCTACCTTTCTGTAATTGCACGCAAAGTTGCTCGGGGTGACTATGAGAAACAAGGGTATGAGATCGTCGAAATCACCGGCCTGTACTGGCACTTCGTGGATCTGGTCTGGGTATTCATCTTTGCATTTTTCTATCTTTGGTAAGGAGAACACCTGATGTCTTCTCAAGCTCAAGGCGGCCAACAACATCCTTTAGGTATTTATCTAAAAATCTGGCTGTTACTGTTCGTATTAAGTGGTTTCAGTTACATGGTTGATTATCTGGATCTGCAGGGCTATCTGCGCTGGACCCTTATTCTGATTTTCATGTTCCTGAAGGCGGGGATTATCGTAGCGATCTTTATGCACGTGATGTGGGAACGGATGGCGCTGATCACCACTATCCTGGGACCGCCGCTGGTGCTGCTGGTGCTCATCCTGTTCATGGCAATCGAAGGCGATTATACCTGGGCTTCCAGGGTAAATTACTTCGGTCACGAGGCAAATCCTGAACGGATTTCCGTCGACCATGGTGCTCATTAAACTTTGAACTGCACGGCTTACTCCACAGCGGAAACTATGGAGCTAGCCTGCAGCCCTCAACCGAGGGCTGAATACTTCAACAACCGGTCCAGATCAACCTTGATCTCTTCATGACCATGCTGATCTGTGTAATACATCATCACGTTACCAACCGGATCGACCAGGAATACATAACTGGTATTATCTAGATCAATCAACACGCCTGCGTCTGCCAGATTTTGAGTAATCCTTTCGCGATCGCCGTACGCAATGCCCATACTCGGATAGGTTTCCCGGAACAGCTGCTTATTCTGCGCCTCAATGGGCTGATCCGCTGTGTGCAGGAAATAACGACGGACGCGTGGTCGGTGCTTGCCAAGGCGGGTATGCAATTGTTGCAGATAGTGAATTCTCTCCAGGCAGCTCTCCTCACAATCTGACGCGGTGACATACACCATTAACCAGGGCTGAGTCTGATAATCATCAGCGTCGATACCGGCAATCAGCTCTTCAAAACTCTTGAACTGAGGGTCCCCTGATTCGTCACGCATATCCAACGCTGTAATATCTGCCGGTGGCAAAATCAGATTGCCATTGTTCGTCGAGCCACCAAAACTCCCGGTCTCCAGCGCAGACTTGAAAGAAAAAGTCGCAACAGTCACGGGCAGGGCCGTAATCAGCAGGAGGAATGTCAGCTTCAGCTTACTCTTCAATTCAGGTTTCATCTTTGTGCACCTATCTGGTTTCAGGGGATCTGATTTCGTTTTGCTTACGCTTTTCCGGATGCACGATGCTGGAGTACAAAAACAGCATCAATAACACAATCGCCATTACGAACCATTGCACGGCGTAGGCGCGATGCTTTTCCGGCATCATATTCAACAAAGGCCAATTCGGCTCCAGCACGCCTGGCGCATTATCGGATAATCGGACCGTGTACGGAAACAATGACCCATCATTCAGCACTGCCGCCAGCAGTTTCATGTCCAGACTCTGAATCACCTGTGGCCATGCCTGCGAATTCAATTCCTCTGGTGCGCCCAGTAAAAATGGAGCACTGATGGGAACATAGATACTTCCTCGCATCTGGGTAGGCTCTGAAACAATTACAGGCGCGGGTAGCAAATCTCGACTACTTCCCTGCGCAATCCAGCCGCGATTAACCAGAACCGTGATGCCTTCCTCTGTCTGAAAAGGGCTTATAACTTCGTAACCAACTACACCTTTGTGTATTTTGTTGTCCAGCAGAAAGTATCGTTGATTGTCGTATGTGCCGGTGGCTTTTATTCTGAGATAAGGCAACGTATCCTGGCCGGGATTAACCTCTGCCAATGCGATCTCAGGAGCCTGAGTCCGCGCTTCATAGTTGCTCTGCAGCAGGATTTTCTCCTGCTCACGATCCAGCTGCCAAAAACCAAAACCAATGAGCACTGGCAACAGTGCGAATGTAAACACAGATAGTTTCCAGTTGGGTTTAAAAGTTACCATTGATATGCATCACCTGCTTTGCCTGGGTAAGAACCTGAATCTCTGGTGCAGCGTACACAGCTGATTTGCTATGATCGGTTTTTAGATTCTTATGGTGCTGCATATGTTGAAAATAATCATTCTGCTCTTGTTGGCAGGAATCCTGATCAGTCTCATTCTTGGTTTTGTCTTCTTTTATCAGGATAAAGGGCGTTCCAAACGTACGTTGTATGCCCTTGGTGTTCGGATTACGCTGGCTGTTATTTTAATAGGCGTGGTGGCTTACGGTCTCGCAACCGGGGAGCTTACCATGCAGGCTCCCTGGCTGTAACACATATATCCTGGCGGTGTAGACGCCGCTTAAAACAGGTAAACAAATATAAATAATCCAACCCAGACCACATCAACGAAATGCCAGTACCAGGAGGTTGCCTCAAATCCGAAATGATCCTCGGGTTTGAAGTGACCTTTGATTGCTCGCATTAGCATGACAAACAGCATGAAAGTACCAAGCGTCACATGGAAGCCGTGAAAGCCGGTCAGCAGAAAGAAGGTTGATCCATAAATACCTGAATTCAGGGTAATGCCATAGTGGCCGTAAGCCTCTACATACTCGACTCCCTGCAGCGCCAGGAATATAACGCCAAGCGTTACAGTCACTGCGAGCCAGTTAATCAATCCTTTGCGGTTTCCGGCTTTCAGCGCAGTATGTGCGAAATGCACAGTCACGCTGGATGTGATCAGAATGATGGTATTCCAGAATGGCAGGTAGCTGGCGAAGAAGCTGAAGCTCCAGTCTGACACACTCAAGGCTTCTCTTGGATTAACGAATCTGCCCGGATCCGGGTTAACCATCACCGGCCAGGCGGCTTCGAATTCAGGCCACAGCAACTGACCGGTCATGGTGGCATGTCCTTCACCAGCCAGCCATGGCACTGCAAGATTTCTTACATAGTAAAGCGCTCCAAAGAACGCAGCGAAAAACATGACTTCAGAGAAAATGAACCAGCCCATTCCCCAGACATAAGAGCGCTTCAACTGCTCGCTGTTCATGCCAGCATGATTCTCATGAATAACGGTGCTGAACCACTGAAAAAGCACGAAAGAGAGCAGCAGGAACCCTATCAGGGCCATCCAGGTTGAGCCTGTTGAGCTCTCATTCGACTGAATGTCATTGAGCACATGACCCAGGCCGAAAACAGTTAAAAACAAACCGATTGACGCAAAGAAGGGCAGTTTGGTTTGTTCGGGAACGTAATACGTTTCATGGGAGCTTTCGCTGGCCATCTTTCAAATCTCCAATTAGTTTCTGTATCCTATCGTTATCAGTTTTTAGCTAACTCGACCCCAACCAGCTCATAGTCCGTTATATCAAACAGTGAGTATGAGAGAGTAAGTTTACTAATTTGTTCCGGGATGTTCTCATCGACAAAGAAACGTAATGCCATATCGACTTCCTCCCCCGCTTCCAGTTTTTGCTCCTCAAAACAAAAACACTCGATTTTGTTCAGATACGCAGCGGCTGCACTAGGCGCCACACTGGGTATGGCCTGTCCGGTCATAGCAAAATCATTAGGATTCTTTGCCTTATAGCTGACGACCATAACCTGTCCAGGACTGACTATAACCTGTGAGACCTCAGGCTTGAATTCCCAGCTCATTCCAGCATTTTTCTGCGCAGTGAACTGCACGGTGACTTTGCGGTCTTCCTGCACGACAAGCTGTGATTCACCGGCTGCATAGCGACCTGCAGTTTTGCCATTAAGGCCGGTAATATCACAGATCACATCGTACAAAGGGACCAACAGAAAACCGAAGGCGAACATGCCACCAACGATCAGGAACAATTTGACCACCAGTTTCTTATTGGTCGATGATTTTTTTTCGTTGCTCATGTCGATACCTCTTCAGAGTTAAGCCACTACTGCACGTGTATAAGTTTTGGATCAGGAGGCGTTGTAAACGTGTGATATGGCGCTGGCGAGGCAACCGTCCACTCCAGTCCTTGTGCGCCTTCCCAAACTTCTGCCGTCGCCTTCTTGCCGCCTTTGATGCACTTGATCACGACAAACAACAGGATCAGCTGAGAAGCACCAAACAGGAAGCCACCGATGCTGGAGATCATATTGAAATCTGTAAACTGCAGTGCATAGTCAGGAATACGACGTGGCATACCCGCAAGCCCGAGGAAATGCTGTGGGAAGAACAGGATATTCACGCCGATAAACGATAGCCAGAAGTGCAGTTTACCCAGCTTCTCGTCATACATGTTTCCGGTCCACTTAGGCAGCCAGTAGTATGCAGCAGCCATAATCGAGAATACTGCACCCGGCACCAGCACGTAATGGAAGTGCGCAACCACGAAGTAGGTATCATGATACTGGAAGTCAGCCGGTGTTATTGCCAGCATCAAGCCAGTGAAACCACCCATGGTAAACAGCACCACGAACGCGATCGCGAATAACATCGGCGTCTCAAAAGTCATTGAGCCGCGGAACATGGTGGACACCCAGTTGAAGACCTTTACACCGGTCGGCACCGCGATCAGCATGGTGGCATACATAAAGAACAGCTCGCCTGCCAGTGGCATACCAACGGTGAACATATGGTGAGCCCATACGATGAAGGACAGGAATGCAATTGAAGCCGTGGCGTAAACCATTGAGCTGTAACCGAACAGACGCTTTCTGGCAAAGGTCGGGATAATCGCAGAAACGATACCGAACGCAGGCAGAATCATGATGTACACTTCAGGGTGTCCAAAGAACCAGAACAAATGCTGGAACAATACCGGATCACCACCACCGGCTGCATTGAAGAAGCTGGTGCCGAAGTGAATATCAAACAACATCATGGTAACCACACCGGCTAACACGGGCATAACTGCAATCAACAGATACGCAGTAATCAGCCATGTCCATACGAACAATGGCATCTTCATCAAGGTCATGCCAGGCGCGCGCATATTCAGAATGGTTGCGATGATATTAATCGCACCCATAATGGAGGATGCCCCCATCATATGCACCGCGAAAATGAAGAATGTTACTGAGGACGGAGCATAGGTCGTCGATAAAGGTGCGTAGAATGTCCAGCCGAAATTCGGCGCGCCGGAAGCCATGAACAGTGTTGAAGTCAACATTGCAAACGCAAAAGGCAGAATCCAGAAACTCCAGTTATTCATCCGTGGCAGCGCCATATCCGGCGCACCAATCATCAAAGGAATCATCCAGTTAGCCAGACCTACGAAGGCTGGCATAACTGCACCAAACACCATAATCAAACCATGCATGGTGGTCATCTGATTGAAAAAATTCGGTTCTACAAACTGCAAACCTGGCTGGAACAATTCGGCGCGAATAATCATCGCGAATGTTCCACCCAGCAGAAACATTGAGAAGCTGAACCAAAGGTAAAGAGTCCCTATGTCTTTATGGTTGGTAGTAAACAACCATCGAGACAGGCCTTTTGCGGGACCATGATGGTGATCGTCGTGTGCTGCGCTCATGGCTCACTGTCCTTCTTGTAGAATTTGGTTAACTTCAGCTGGCTGAATCAGATCGCCGGTATTATTACCCCAGGCATTTCTGACATAGGTGATTACTGCAGCGAGCTCAATAGGGTTCAATTGATTTCTGAACGCCGGCATCGCCGTACCAGTAACTCCGTTAAGCAGCAGGTCGATATTTGCACGTAAAGGTCCGGTCGCGATCGCAGATCCCGCGATGGCAGGGAATACCGGAGGCATGCCTGCACCAGTCGGTTGATGACAGGCAGAACAATTTCTCAGATAGACCTGTTCGCCAGCGATCATTGACTCCTCGGCAGTGACCACATTGTCAGCCATAGCCCGGGTTGTGCGCGCTGACTCCTGCCTATCAGCATACCAGGCGTCATATTCTTCCTGCTCGACGGCATGCACTACAATCGGCATGAACCCATGCTCGAGTCCACACAACTCCGTGCACTGACCACGATATATTCCCGGCTCTTCGACATTTGTCCAGATCTCGTTAATAAACCCGGGGATTGCATCTTTCTTAACTGCAAACGCGGGAACCCACCAGGAATGGATTACATCATTGGAGGTAATTAGAAAACGAACCTTCTTGTTAACAGGAATCACCAGCGGGTTATCAACTTCAAGCAGATAATTTTCGCCCTTCGGAAGCGCATTATTGATTTCTTCTCGCGGCGTACTCAGCGCGCTGAAGAAGGAGACCTCTTCTTCGCCTTCGTCCTCACGCAGGTATTTGTATTCCCAGCGCCATTGATAACCAACAACCATGATGTCCAGGTCAGATTCAGAGCTGTCATACGCTTCTGTCAGCACGCGGGTGGCTGGAATAGCCATCAATATCAGGATAACAAACGGAATCAGTGTCCAGATAATCTCCACTTTGGTGCTTTCGTGGAAGGTAGCAGAAACTGCACCTCTGGATTTGCGGTGCAGGATGATGGATACCAGCATGACGCCAAATACCACTACGCCAATTGCAACACACCACCATAGGATCTGCATGTGAAGATCATAAGTATCTCTACTGATTTGGGTTACACCCTGGGGCATGTTTAATTCCCAGGCTGCCTGAAGATTGGTGCTCCACACAATGGCGGCACTAATTATCAGACCTAACCACAGCTTTGCTTTAGGCAACATTCGCCGTGTCTCCGTTGTTAGTAAAAAGGACTAAAATACGTTTTCCGTACGCGTTCCCGTACCTTTGGTTCAGTACGTTTTAATTATTGTTTGTTGTTTTTCTCCCACATCCTGTCTGCGTTCTTGTTATAGCAGACAGCTGTGCAGAGACTGAAATGCAGTGCCGATATGATAAGTTCCCTTGCCTGTGGCAAATTTGATTCGACCTGAGTTTCAAATTCCGGTCGAGAACTAAACATTCGATAACCGCATACTACTGTGAGCCATCTCCTGGAATGCCAGGACTTAAATGAAACTCACCAAATTCCTGCGGGTGCAATTACAGCCGGCGCATTATAACAATACTCATCGGAAAATTACTATCCTCAAGGAGCCAAACCGCGGCAGCTGATCCGGGCGCTCGATGCGTCTTCACCGCCGCGCAATTTTCAGCTCGACGAGGACTGCAGACTTTGCGGGAAATCGAATCAATCACCGTAATCCATCCTGTCTCAGCAGTGCGCCTACATCGGGCTCCCGACCCATAAAATCAGTAAACAAGGTGAGCGCATCTGCACCGCCCCCGCGCGCCAGGATTTTATTGAGGAACTCAGCGCCAGTCGCCGCATCGAAGACACCCGCCCCCGCAAAGCGTGAAAATACATCGGCAGAAAGCACCTCTGCCCATTTATAACTGTAATAGCCGGCGGCATAACCACCAGCAAAGATGTGCGAAAAGCTATTCTGAAAGCGCAGAAAGTCGGGCATTGCGTAGACTGCCGTCTGTGACCGCACCCTTGCTAGCAGGTCGCTGACAAACTCTCCGCCTTGCTGCTGAGGCAACTCGGCTGTCGCCATTTGATGTAGCTGGAAATCAAAAAAAGCGAATTCCAATTGCCGCATGCTCTTCATGCCGGCCTGGTAATTTTTGGCCGCCAGCATCTTCTCGAGAAGATCAGCAGGTAAGGACTTTTTGTTCAGATAATGACTGGAAATCATTCCCAGCGCCTGCGGCTGCCAGCACCAGTTTTCCATCAACTGACTGGGTAGCTCAACAGCGTCCCACGCAACTCCGTTAATGCCAGCGCTGCGTAAATACTGTTCCGAAGTCAACATATGATGCAAGCCATGCCCAAACTCATGAAACAGAGTGGTTACCTCATTATGAGTCAACAGAGCGGGTTCAGAACCTGTCGGTGGCCCAAAGTTGCAGGTCAGATAAGCGACCGGCAGTTGCCACTTTGTTGACTCCACCTGTCGGCGATTCCGGCAGCTAGCCATCCATGCCCCGCCTCGTTTCCCTTCCCGGGTAAAGAGGTCGAAGTAGAAAGAGGCGACGGGCTGACCATCGCGGCTGATGTCGTAAAATTCAACCAGTTCATCCCAGACGTCAGCACGGCTGTTTCTTGCTATTTCGACACCATACAACCGGTTAGCAATTTCAAACAAGCCCTGCTTGACTGTATCCACAGGGAAGTAGACCCGCAGTTCTTCCTGCGACACATCGAAACTCTGCTTGCGCAGCTTCTCACCGTAATACGAGACGTCCCAGGCATTTAGTTCACTTAGTTGGTATTTCTCGCGCGCAAAAGCTTCCAATTCAGCATATTCCCGTAATGCGGCCGGATGGCTATGGCTGATCAGATCCTGCAAAAAAGCACTGACCTGGGTCGCGGAGCTGGCCATTTTCCTGGCTACTGAAAGCTCAGCATAATTGTCATAGCCCAACAGCGTCGCCAGTTGCGCACGGCTGGTAAGAATTTCATCAATCTTTAGTTTATTGTCCCACTTACCCGCGAAACTGTCCTGGTCTGACGCACGGGTGCCAAATGCTCGATACATCTCCTCGCGCAGAACTGCATTGTCCGCATTATTCATCACGGCAAAATAACAGGGGAAATCCAGTGTCAGCAGATAGCCGTCCAGTTTTTTCTGCTTAGCTGCCTCTCTTGCTGCGGCTTTGCTTGTCTCTGGCAGACCGCTGAGCTCAGCTTCGTCAGTGATGTTTTTTGACCATGCTCTGGTCGCATCAAGTACATTGTTGCCGAAATCATTGGAGAGTTTACTTAAACGTCTCTCCAACCCCATAAACAGTTGCTTCTTATCCTCATCAAGACTGACTCCAGCCAGTCTGAACTCAAGCAGTACATCACTGATAATTTTTCGTTGTGAGGTATCCAGCCGCAACTCATCAGTTCGGTCGTGCAGCCTTTGTACGCATTGGTAAAGCTGCTGGTTCTGTCCCAGCTCGGAATGATAATCGGTAATCAGTGGCTGACAATTATCATAGGCCGCGCGGATTTCCGGAGTGTTCATCACTCCGTTCAAATGACTCGCGGTAGACCATATTTTATCAAGTCGGTCTTCAGCATCATCAAGAGGCTGCATCAAACTATCCCAATCCGGGTCACACAGATTTTTTGGCTCTGTGATCAACGCAGCAATCAGCTTCCTGTTTGCCAGCAAAATATGCTCAACAGCGGGTTGAATATGCTCTGCTTTAATTGCAGTAAACAGTGGCAATGTATCAAGGCTCAGCAGGGGATTTTGCGGACTGAATTCATCGGGTGCTGAATTGGACAAGGTTAAATCAGATTGCATAGGTGCCTCCAAAGCTGCCGTCTGAAGAACTTCAAGACGGTTTTTAACCATTAGCCTCTGCATGAAGCAAGCGATCGTATTGGCACTTCTGCTTCAGCGAGACATTTCATTTCGTGCATGGTAACCGCTATAGTGCGCTCATTAGATGCGAAATTATTCCCGGTATCCAGATAAATCAAAGCAGGACTCTCATGGCAGTCAGATCTTTTGAAAAAACAGTTCCTCAACTCGGCAGTGCCGTCTTTATAGACTCAAGCGCGATTGTTATCGGTGATGTAACGCTCGGCGATGACAGTTCAGTGTGGCCAACGGCGGTAATTCGCGGGGATATCCACAGCATCCGTATCGGCGCGCGTAGCAGTATCCAAGACGGTTCGGTGATTCATGTAACCCACGCCGGTCCCTTTAATCCGGAAGGTTTCGCAACATCAATCGGCAATGAGGTCACGGTTGGGCATAAAGTGATGCTGCATGGCTGCACGATAGGGAGCCGGGTTTTGATCGGAATGGGCTCGATTGTGATGGATGGAGCTGTGGTCGAATCAGAGGTGGTGGTTGGTGGTGGCAGTCTGGTTCCGCCTGGTCGGATACTTGAAAGCGGTTATCTTTATGTTGGTTCACCGGTGCAGCAGATACGCAGACTCACCTCAGGAGAAATTGAATTTTTCAGCTACGCCGCCAATAAATATGTGGAATTGAAAAATCGTTATCTGAAGGAATATGCTGAATAATCAACGCCTTCAGGTTTTCGCAAGTTCGAGGCGCAGCTTCTCAAGCACAGGAGCCGTCACTGGTCGCACCCCCCTCCAAAGATTAAAGGATTCAGCAGCCTGCTCAACCAGCATACCGAAACCGTCCAGTGCTCGGGCGGCATTATGCTGTTTTGCCCAGCGTTGAAACACTGTATCTGCCGCGCTGTACATCATGTCGTAACACCATGTATCCGCACCCATCACGTCAGCAGCCAAAACCGGCATCTGTCCCTGCAATCCAGCCGATGTCCCATTGATAATCAAGTCAAAGGGCTCGCTCAAGCTCTCATACGGACAAGCAGAAATTTCGGCTTTATCACTAAATAGCCGTGCCAGTGCCTCTGCTTTGGCAATCGTTCTATTGGCAATGACTATGCGCGCAGGTTGGTGCCTGACCAGAGCCGCCAGTGCCCCTCTGACGGCACCCCCCGCGCCGAGTATCAACAGACTTTTGCCTTTAATCAGACCGCCATTATTATCCACAAGATCACGCACCAGGCCGATACCATCAGTATTATCGCCAAGCAGCTGGCCACGCTCATCCCTATACAGGACATTTACCGCACCGGCATGCTCTGCAGTTTCACTGCACACTTCCGCGAGCTGCCAGGCTGCCTCCTTGTAAGGAACCGTGATGTTTAAGCCAGCGCCTCCAGAAGCAAAAAACTCATGCACCGCAAGGGTGAAATGCCCAGGCTCAACATCAATCGCCGTATAGCTGAGCGCCTGACCGGTTTGTTGTGCAAACCAGCCGTGAATCAACGGAGATTTACTGTGCGCAACCGGATGCCCCATTACGGCATATCGATCATGGGCTGCGGGGGCTGTCACACCCAGTCTCGATGACGAAGAAAATCAGTGTAAAGTCGCGCCTCTTCAGTGCCTGCCTGTGGCTGCCAGTCATAAACCCAGTTCACCTCAGGTGGCAGGGACATCAAGATTGATTCGACGCGGCCTACCCCGGATTGCAGTCCAAATAAAGTCCCACGGTCGTAAACCAGATTGAACTCTACGTAACGTCCACGCCGATAGCGCTGGAACTGCTTTTGCTCCTCAGTAAACGGCAGGTCTTTGCGAGCCTCTACGATAGGGCCATACGCTTTGGTATAGGTATCGCCAATCGAGCGCACCAGATCAAAACTTTTACGGAAACCGGGCTGATTGAAATCATCGAAGAACAGCCCACCAATGCCGCGTGGCTCTTGTCTGTGCTTCAAGAAGAAGTAGTCGTCGCAATCTTTTTTAAACTGCGTATAAACCTTAGAACCAAAAGGATCACAGGCAGCTTTTGCCACTCTGTGCCAATGCTGACAGTCCTCTTCGAAGCCGTAATACGGGGTCAGGTCATAACCGCCGCCAAACCACCACACTGGAAGTTCGCCAGCTTTTTCGGCGATAAAGAAGCGGAAGTTAGCGTGTGAAGTGGGTACAAAAGGATTCTCAGGATGAATAACCAGCGATACACCCATGGCCTGAAACGATCTTCCGGCCAACTCGGGACGGGTGGCAGAGGCAGATGGCGGCAGCGATTTGCCAAAGACATGGGAAAAATTGACGCCCCCTTTTTCAAAAACAGCTCCTTTGCTTATTACCCTGGTAATTCCGGAGCCGCCGGTATCACGCTCCCAACTGTCATCTTTGAAGTGTTCTTTACCGTCTATTTGAGCCAGTTCGGAACATATATTGTTCTGGAGTTGCAGCAGCCAGGTTTTTACTTCCTGGATTTCTTCTGCACTGACTTGATCAGCTGCCAAGCGGGCCGGTGATTCGATAGAGGTCATTATTGTCTCCGGTGTTACAGGTGTTGCTGCATCTTCTGATCGGCCACTTAGAGGCCACAACCAATATCATACCTTTTCCTACAGGACGCTGTTTGATCTGCAGCAAATTCAGATTTCTCTGTTGCGCCGCCAAGATGTGCAGCCAGTCCTGCGCCGGATATAAATACCTGGTAACCGCGTGCTTCCGCATCAGCAATATCATTCTGTGTATTTGCAGGCGTGCGGTGGGCGGAGGTTATCTTAATTTCATAGCTGATCTGCAGCTTATCAAAGACATCGGCAGCCCCCTCCATAATGGTAAGATCTGCTTGAGAACCCATCAGAATTGCGACGAAAGGTTTGTTCATAGTGAAGCAACCTCGATGGCTTTCGGTTTTGAATCCGGCACGAGAAATTACCTGAGTCCGATGCTTGAAGCAAGCTTCTGACTCCAACCGGTTTTCCCTCGCTACAATCGGTCAAGTCAGACAGGCTCCTGGCACCGAATATAACCGCCTGCACGGAGCATGATTTGCATCTTGAGCTCAAGCTGCATCAGTGCTGCGTTCAATTGCTGCAGAGACAGACTGGTGCTTGAAAGCAAGGCATCAAGCGGGACAGGGTCATATGCGATTGCCTCCAGCACCTGATGTTCAATGGCAGACCCTGAGAATGGCACCGGTTCTATGGTCAGCTCCCTCATCCAGGAGAACTGATAGCCGAGCAGGCTGCTAACTGCCTCCAGCACCTCCTCCGGCGTTTCGACCAGCGCAGCCCCTTCTCGGATAAGCCGGTGACAGCCACGGCTTTGAGTACTTTTTATTGAGCCCGGGACAGCAAACACCTCGCGATTCTGCTCCATTGCAAGTCTGGCTGTGACCAGGCTGCCGCTGCGCAAAGCCGCCTCAATAACTACCACCCCAACACTGACGCCACTGATGATCCGATTTCGTCGCGGAAAATGATCTGGTTTGGGCGCGGTTTTACGAGGGAATTCGGAGATCAGAGCACCACGTTCGCGGATCGCAAAGGCAAGCTTTTGGTTTCTCTCAGGATAGATAGTATCAATACCACTCCCCAGTACTGCAACAGTTGGATTGTCAGTGCTTACTGTCGCCTTATGTGCTGCTGTGTCTATTCCAGACGCCAGTCCACTGCAAATCGAAAATCCCGCCGTCGCTAAGCGCTGAGCGAACAGCTTTGCGGTTTCCACGCCGTAAACGCTGCAGTTTCTACTGCCAATAATCGCAATCTGTGGTAACTGCAAGCATTCAATGCGGCCGGTGACAAACAACAAGGGAGGAGGGCTGTCGATTTGGAGAAGTAATGGAGGATAGATCTTATCCGCCATGGTAATAATGGTATTGCCATCAATGCTCGACCAGTCAAGATCCATCTGCGCTGCCATTAAGGCGGGACTTTGAGGTCTCATGCTGTTAAATAGCTCAGCAATCGTATCTGAACTCAGACCGTATGTGCGCAATTGATCAAAACTGCAGGCCAATATCCCCTGTGGAGAGCCGAGTTCCTGCAATAATTTTAAATAACGGGCATGATTAAGACCCTGTACATGAAACAGTGTCAGCCAGTAAAGCAAATCCTGCACAGACATTTTTGATCTTCCTTGATCATTAGCTGAAACTGCTGCTCCAGGCTATCCATAGCCTGACCCAATGCCTTCATCATCAATTATCTGACGAATTGATTATTCAGCGCGCACCTGGAAATTAATCGACGTAGGCTGTGTGGAGCTTAATATCAAAGCATAGCTTAATTTTTCAAAGCTTCTATAAACCAGCACCGTACCCGTCTGTTTGCCCGGCAGTACGGTGCTGGCCTTATCGGTCGGATCCCGAACAACTTCGCCTGACTCATAAATAGTGAGTAGGTCGCCCACCTTTAAACCATCACGCTCACCCAGATTAAGCACAACCGCATCATACTGAGCCGCCATACTCTTATCACCTGGCAGTCCGATAATCTGACCACTGATCTGTGAATCCGGAGTCACCGGGTAAAATGTATGTTGCAGATTTTCGCTTTCCCGCAGTAACAAACGATCACCTGCTTTCAACTCCCTGACATTACTACGGATAATTCCTGTTCTGATACCATCCCCCGCATCGGCGACAAGATTTACGGTCCCCAGATGAACGGCCTCCAGACCGAGGGACTCTTTGCTCACAGGATCAGTATAGGTGGTCCCTGGACGAAAAATGTCATAACTGCCAACGGAATCAACCCATTCCCCCCGCAAGTACACCTCATCACCTGCACCGATAACCAGATTGCCCGATACGCTCGCCAGAATATAAGGTGCAGCTTCGTATTTCTCAGCATCTATAACGCGATTGCCCGAGAGGAACTTCTCTATGGTTGCCCGGGGAATAGCGGGCACTGCACTGCCCAGGGGACTTTCACGGATTTGCGGGCTGAGCTTGACCACAGTTCGTGTTTCATTGTCAGATGACTGCGCCGATGCCGGTCCTGTTAACAGAAAGCCCAGCAGCAGGCTGCAAGCGCTAAGCGCACAGATAGTCCGATGCCGAACTGACGATGATTTTGCCTTATTGCCGGTAAATTGTACTTTCATAGGGGATCCCGTATTTATTGCAGAGTCACCATTAGTGTAGCAATAAGGTATAGTTAGCACCAAAAGCAGTTCACAGTACAAAAAATTATTCGGTCTGACTTCTTGTATACACGTTAAAGTGAAATGACTACATATATGACTACCTTAGAGATACTTGAGTTCCCAGATCCTCGGCTGCGCAAAAAAGCGACCCCAGTTACCGTCTTTGATGCCGAGCTGAAGCGGTTGATTGATGCGATGTTCGAGACCATGTATGCCGCTCCAGGAATAGGGCTTGCCGCGACCCAGGTCGATGTACACAAGCGCCTGATCGTCATTGATGTTTCTGAAAATAAAGACTCGCCGATGGTATTCATAAATCCCGTCCTGGAGATTATGGATCCGGATTTGTGCGAATACGACGAGGGCTGCCTGTCCGTGCCTGGCTACTATGAGTCAGTTTCACGCCCGCGCGCAGTGCGCGTAAAGGCGCTGGATCGCGAGGGTAATGAGTTTGAATTAGTGACTGATGGCTTGCTGGCGACCTGCATTCAACATGAATGCGATCACTTGAACGGCAAGCTGTTCGTAGACTATCTGACCACTCTCAAGCGCCAACGTATTCGCAGCAAGCTGGAAAAATCGCACAAGCAGTCAGCATAAGCTGTCAAACAGGCCCTCATGGAAGTATTAAATATCGTCTTTGCCGGTACGCCCGCTTTTGCTGCCGATCATCTACAGGCATTGCTTGGCAGCAGACACCGGGTTGTCGCCGTCTACACTCAGCCTGACAGAGCTGCGGGCCGGGGCAAGCATTTGCATGCGAGCCCCGTCAAAACATTGGCATGCGCTCATGGACTGCCGGTGCTTCAACCGGTTTCCTTGAAAAATGAACAGGAACAGCAACGTCTTTCCGCTCTTAAACCCGATTTGATGATTGTGGTCGCCTATGGTTTGATTCTTCCACAGGCGATTCTCGATACCCCTCGGTTTGGCTGTATTAATGTTCATGCCTCACTGCTGCCGCGCTGGCGCGGCGCAGCGCCAATCGAACGAGCCATATTGGCCGGCGACGCAGAAACCGGTGTGACCATCATGCAGATGGATGCCGGTCTGGATACCGGGGCCATGCTGCTCAAAGCCACTACAAGCATTGAAGCTGATGACGACAGATTAAGTATCGAAACAAAGCTGGCTGCGATTGGCCGTCAGTCATTACTTGAGTGTCTTGATAACTTGCAAGCCCTGCGCAGCCAGGCTCAGCAGCAGGAAGACCAGCTCAGCACTTATGCTCGAAAAGTGGACAAGAACGAGGCCTTAATTGACTGGTCGAAATCGGCTGCGGAGATAAACCGCCAGATACGCGCAGGCATTGGCCGCAACCCTGCCTACAGCTTTCTAAGCGCAGAGAGAATCAGAATGCTGCGGGCAACTGTGGAATTTCAGTCACCATCTGCAGCGCCAGGCACTATTATTGCCGCCGATCGGGATTGCGTTCATATCGCCTGCGCCGATTCAGTGCTCTCGGTCTCCCACCTGCAAATGCCTGGCAAGAACGTGCTGCCGGTGTCAGATGTTTTGAATTCACGCAAAGCGTTGTTTGCGCCGGGCCACAGATTCTCTGACGAGGATTCTTCGGCTTCTGGCACTGGCAGCCTTCTGTTATGAATGCGTATTTAATGAATCGACCGGCGCCATCGAATGTGCGGGCTGACGCCGCCCGTATTCTTGCCAGATTACTATCTCAGCAGGGTTCACTGGCCACCTTGAATGAGAACAAGGGTAATTATGAAGATCAGGCTTTACTGCGCGAGATGTGTTTTGGCACTTGTCGATGGTATTTCCAGCTGGACGCGCTCCTGCGGCAATTGATCAGCAAACCGCTCAAAGCTAAAGATCTGGATATCCAATGTTTATTGCTGATTGGAATTTATCAGCTGCATCATTTGCGCGTGCCGGATTATGCGGTTGTCAATGAAACCGTCACAGCGGCGTTGGCCCTGAAAAAACCCTGGGCTAAAGGACTGATAAATGCGGTTCTGCGCCAATTCCTGCGCACGCAATCAGAGCTTGAACTGCAGATAAATGACAGCGAATCCGCTTTCTACGCACACCCGCCATGGCTGATAAAACGTCTTAGGAAGGCATGGCCCGCTCAGTGGCAGGAAATCCTCGCAGCCAACAACCAATATCCGCCGATGACGTTGCGGGTAAACCGACAAAAGATCAGTCGCGCTGACTATCTGCACTTGCTTCAAGATGAAGGTATTGGAGCGCGTCCAGGAAATCTTGCTGATACCGCGATTTATCTCGATGCCCCTGTGTCTGTGCTCAAGCTTCCCGGCTTTTCTGAAGGGTTTCTTAGCATCCAGGATGAGGCCTCACAGTTGATTCCGGGTTTGCTGGCACTTACACCTAGGTTAAACGTACTGGATGCGTGCGCTGCGCCAGGCGGAAAAACCTGTCATCTGCTCGAAAGCGAAACCCCACCGACTCGATTATTAGCTGTCGATACTGAAGAGCACCGCTTGAACCGGATCCGCGAGAACCTGCAGCGCCTGAATCTGGATGCAGAACTACTGACCGCTGACGCTACCGAATCACCGCGCTGGTGGGACGGTAATTACTTTGATCGCATTCTGCTGGATGCCCCGTGTTCAGCAACCGGAATTATTCGGCGTCAACCAGATATTAAAGTTCTGCGACGTGCTACTGATATCCCCCGACTGGTTGCTCTTCAAGACAGGCTGCTTGAATCACTCTGGCTTTGCCTGAAACCTGGCGGCATGCTTTTATATTCGACCTGCTCGGTATTAACAGATGAAAATACAGAAGTAATCGCCCGTTTTATTTCCCGTCATGATGATGCTAAACATGAAGCCATCGAGGTTGAATGGGGAGTAGAATGCGGGCTTGGCAGGCAATTGTTGCCAGAAAATCATGCAGCCGATGGGTTTTACTTCGCAAGACTGACAAAGTCTGTCTGATTCGCTGCACTTACAGACACAGGAGATCGTCTGGGTTAAATGAAAATAATTATTCTTGGTGCCAACAAGGTCGGCATGTCTCTGGCTGAGAATCTCGCCAGTGAGGCTAACGATATCACTGTCGTTGACCCTGATCCGGAACTTCTTCGCGAACTCAAAGATCACATGGATGTAGGTACCGCTGTTGGCTGGCCCTCACATCCTGACGTGCTGGCGAGAGCAGGTGCGGAAGATGCTGACATGATCATCGCCGTGACCGAGAATGATGAAGTTAATATGATCGCCTGTCAGATCGCATTCTCGTTGTTTAAAACTCCAAAGAAAATCTGTCGGCTTCGCTCCGGATCCTATATTGCCGCCGAAAACCTGTTCAATCCCGAAGCAATTGCTGTCGATGTGGTAATCAGCCCTGAATATCTGGTATCTAATTATATCGCGCGCCTGATTGATCTTCCCGGCTCCTTGCAGGTATTGGATTTTGCCGATGGCAAAGCCCAGCTCGTTGCGGTGAAAGCTTATTACGGAGGTCCGTTGGTCGGACAGGAGATTCGTCTGCTGCGCGAGCACATGCCCAAAGTTGATACGCGGGTAGCTGCAATTTTCCGCCGCAACCGCCCCATCATGCCCGAGGGATCAACGGTTATCGAAGCAGACGATGAGGTTTTTTTTATCGCTGCTCAGAAAAATATCCGCGCTGTTATCGGTGAACTTCGGCGTCTGGATAAACCCTATAAACGATTGATTATTGCTGGGGGTGGCAATATCGGAGCACGTCTTGCCGAGGCTGTCGAAAAAAAATATCAAACCAAAATCATTGAGCGCAACCCGCAACGCTGTGCCTATCTTGCCGGATATCTGAATAACACTATTGTATTGAATGGCGAATCATCCGACCGGCAACTGCTACTGGAAGAAAGCATAGAGCAAACCGATGTCTTTCTCGCGCTCACCAATGATGACGAAGCTAATATCATGTCGTCGATGCTGGCCAAGCGCTTAGGCGCGCGCAAGGTTATGACGCTTATTAATAACCCTGCTTATGTTGATCTGGTGCAAGGCGGCGAAATCGACATAGCTATCTCTCCACAGCAGGCAACTATTGGCAGTCTGCTGACTCATGTTCGGCGTGGTGACATCGTCAATGTGCATTCCTTACGACGCGGCGCTGCTGAAGCTTTGGAGGCAATCGCTCATGGTGATAAACATTCTTCAAAAGTCGTTGGCAAGGCCATCGGCAGCATTGAATTACCGCAGGGAACAACCATTGGTGCAATCGTGCGGGACGAAGAAGTACTTATTGCACATGACAATATAATCGTGGAAACCGGGGATCATGTAATCCTGTTTCTGGTTGATAAAAAGCGCATCCCTGAAGTGGAACGTCTGTTTCAGGTCGGATTCACATTCTTCTAGTTCTATTCTATGCATATATCTGTTGTTGCGAAAATTCTGGGCGTTCTGCTGATGTTATTCAGTCTGCTGGCCAATGTGCCGGCTATTTTAGTCTCGCTCATCTATACCGACGATCAAATATTTTCTTTTTTAACTGCGTTGTTGATTACCTTTGTGACCGGCTTTGTATTATGGTTGCTGACTTTTCGTTCTCAGAAAGAGTTACGCACCAGAGATGGCTTTCTTGTGGTTACCCTGTTCTGGACTGTACTGGGCATTTTCGGTTCACTGCCTTTGCTGTTATCCAATGACCTGCCACTTTCAATAACAGACGCTGTTTTTGAATCTATTTCAGGATTAACCACTACCGGTGCCACGGTCATTACCGGACTTGATGCCTTACCAAAATCCATTTTGTTTTACCGGCAGCAACTGCAATGGCTGGGCGGCATGGGTATTGTTGCACTAGCGGTCGCCGTATTACCGATGCTCGGCATAGGTGGAATGCAATTGTACCGTGCGGAAAGTCCTGGACCGGTAAAAAACGATAACCTGGTCCCTCGTCTGGCAGAAACAGCAAAGGCACTCTGGTATATCTATTTGGCGCTGACAGCGACTTGCGCCGCCGCCTATTGGATAGCAGGGATGAGTTTGTTCGATGCTATTTGCCACAGCTTTTCCACTGTCGCCATCGGCGGTTTCTCCACCCATGATTCCAGCATCGGATATTTCAACAGCGATCTGATAAATCTTCTAACCGTCTTCTTCATGATAGTTGCGGGTATCAATTTCGCGCTGCATTTTACTGCCTGGCAGCGTCGCAGTATTAGTCAGTATCTCACTGACCCTGAAACTCGCTTCTATCTGCTTATACTGGGATTCGTGTCACTGTTCACGATAATCGTGTTGTACACCACCGGTACTTACGATGCACGTAATGCTTTCGTTCACGGGCTTTTTCAAGCAGTCTCTATTGCCACCACGACCGGTTATACCACCGCAGATTTCAACTCATGGCCGCTGGCTTTACCCTACCTTCTGATCTATGCCGCGATTATTGGTGCATGCGCAGGCTCAACGGGCGGAGGCATGAAGGTCATTCGGATTTTATTAATTTTCAAACAGGGTTTCCGTGAAATTCAGCGCCTGATTCATCCGAATGCCATAATTTCGATTAAGCTTGGGCGCATGCTGGTGCCCGATCGCGTTATTGAAGCTGTCTGGGGGTTCTTTGCTGTTTATGTAATGGTCTATCTGATTTTACTGTTGGCACTGTTGGCGACCGGACTGGATGTCGTTACCGCATTCAGCGCTGTAGGAGCGTGCCTGAATAATCTGGGGCCAGGACTTGAAGGGGTCGCGTTAAATTACGCAGATTTGACGATCACCGTGAAATGGATTCTGTGCTTTGCAATGTTGCTGGGGCGCCTTGAGATATTCACGCTGCTGGTTTTGTTTATGCCAATGTTCTGGCGCCGTTAGCACCCGCTGATCGAGATATCTTTAAGAATATATTTTTTTGCTCTCTTTCGGCGGACGTTTACTGAAGCGCTTATATTCCCACTGGTACTGTGCTGGCTCCACGCAAACGCAGGCTTCTACCGTACGGTTTAATGCGGCCGCCGCAACGCTGGCATCCTCACTGGCAATATCTTTATCTGCCGCTTTAAAGATGATCTCAAAACCACTGCTGTCCGCTAGTCGTCTGGCGAATCCACAGACAACTGCAGCATCTGTTTTCGCTGCCAGCTTCGACGCCAGCGTCATGGTAAGGGCGTCAATCCCAAAAAAAGGGGCGAAGACTCCACTGCTTCTGTTCGGCTCCTGATCAGGCAAAATACCGACGATTTCGCCTCTCTCCAGTGCTCTCAGCAATTGCATAACGCCACGCCGGTCTGTTGGTGCCAGAGCCGCGCCGCCGCGAGCACGAAAGCGGGTCATAACTGTTTCAAATCCATCCATTTTTGGCGGCTTGTACATATAAGTGGTAGGCGCATAGTTGGATATATGCAGGCCATAAAGCTCCCAGCTCCCCAGATGTGGCGCCAGTAAAAGTACACCCTTTCCTGCATCAACAGCCGCTTTCATTATATCTTCGCCAACAACCCTGATGACGAGTTTTAACACCTTCGGCACCGGATCCAACCAGATTCTACCCAGCTCAAAGGCGGTCTTTGCCGTTTCCTGAAGACTCTGCAAAGTGAGACTTTTGATTTCTGTTGATGATTTTTCAGGAAAACACAATTGCAGGTTCCGCCGTGTAACCTTTTTAGCTTTGCTGGGACACACATATAACAACCAGCCGATGATGCTGCCAATAGCGTGCGCAAGCCGCAGAGGTAATAGCTGAAACAGCCGCAGTGCCGTTTTTATCAGTCGCAACTTGAAGGCCTGGATAGAATAACCCCTGTACTTAATCCGCGTCGTGGCCACACAGCAGCCGACGTTGAGCGTGGAATTCTACATCAGCCAACCGTGACGGGGGTAGTTCGGAAACCGCTCGGGAGTGGATATTGATTTTACAATCAAGGATAATTGCGCCTTTTCCAGTACCGCACGGAGTTGCTCTTGTCCTCCCTTTCACAACCCGATCTTAAAACCTTCCAGGGACTCATCCTTGCGCTGCAACAATTCTGGGCGGAGCAGGGCTGTGTAATTCTGCAACCGCTTGATCTTGAGGTCGGCGCAGGAACATTTCATCCAGCAACTTTTCTGCGTGCAATTGGTCCGGAAAGCTGGAATACCGCGTATGTGCAGCCCAGCCGCAGACCAACAGACGGTCGCTATGGTGAAAATCCCAATCGCCTGCAACATTATTATCAGTTCCAGGTGATTCTGAAACCGTCCCCTTTGGATATTCAGGAGCGTTATCTTGCATCGCTGGCACACCTGGGCATTGACACTCTGATCCATGATATCCGCTTTGTCGAAGATAACTGGGAGTCGCCAACTCTGGGCGCCTGGGGACTTGGCTGGGAAGTCTGGTTAAACGGGATGGAGGTAACTCAGTTTACATACTTCCAACAGATCGGTGGACTTGAATGCTATCCAGTCAGCGGAGAAATAACGTACGGTATTGAGCGGATTGCTATGTACCTGCAAGGAGTAGACAGTGTTTACGATATTGTCTGGGCCAATGGTCCTAATGGCGTAGTCACTTATGGCGATGTCTTCCTGCAAAACGAAATTGAAATGTCCACGTACAATTTTGAACTGGCTGATGTGGATAATCTGTTTCGCAACTTTAATGACTGCGAACAGCAAAGTCTCTCCCTGATAAAAAAGGGACTGGCGTTACCCGCTTATGAACAGGTTCTAAAGGCTTCGCATTACTTTAATCTTCTTGATGCCCGGCATGCAATATCCGTCACTGAGCGACAACGTTATATTCTCCGGGTTCGAACCTTGTCCCGCCTGGTCGCAGAAGCTTATTACAACAGCAGAAAAGCTCTGGGCTTTCCATTAGCACCTGAGAATCTGCGTACTGAATGTCTGAATAAAGTAGTGGATTGAATGTCCGGTAATCCCGTCAACAACAGCAGGAAAAGCACGCACTCATGACTGTAAAAGATTTTTTAGTTGAAATAGGCTGCGGTGAATTGCCTCCCAGGGCACTTCAAACTTTATCTGCAGCCTTCACTAGCGGGGTGACCAAAGGTCTAAAAGATGCGGGCCTGGAGTTTGGTGTGGTTGAACAGTTTGCCGCACCTCGGCGTCTCGCAGTAAGAGTGAGCGCTCTGGAATCTTTTCAGAAAGATATCGCTCAGGAGAAATTTGGGCCCGCTGTCATTTCCGCCTACGACAAAGAAGGCAACCCGACACCGGCAGCTGCTGGCTTTGCGCGATCATGTGGCGTGGATATCTCGGCGCTGGAAAAAATTCAAAAGGATGGGGTGGAAAAGTTGGTTTTCCGCAGCATTAACAAAGGTCGTAGTACCGCCGAATTATTACCAGACATAATTGCCGACGCTCTCGCAAAACTGCCCATTCCTCGAAAGATGCGGTGGGGGAGCAGTCGCGAGGAGTTTGTCCGACCCGTTCATTGGATTCTAATATTGTCAGGCTCTGATGTTATTCAAACAACCATTCTAGGAATACCGTCTGACAATTACACCCGTGGCCATCGCTTTCATCATAACCAGCCAATCGTTATAGAAAAACCTGCTGATTATGAAACCCTGCTTTATACAACCGGAAAAGTTCAGGCCGATTACCAGAAGCGCAAGGAAAAGGTGCGGTCGCTTGTTCTTGCAGAAGCTGCCCTGCTGTCCGCTGAAGTTGTAATAGATGAGGACTTGCTTAACGAAGTTACCAGCATGGTGGAATGGCCGGTTGCATTAACCGGTCGGTTTGATACTGCCTTTCTTGATGTTCCAGCCGAGGCTTTAATTTCATCACTGAAAAATCACCAGAAATGTTTTTACCTGCTGGATAAGCAGGGCAAGATGTTGCCGAATTTCATTGCCGTCAGCAATATCGAGAGCCGCGATCCGGCTCAGGTTATTTCTGGTAACGAACGGGTTATTCGCCCACGACTGGCTGATGCGGCATTTTTTTACGAAACCGATAAAAAGCAAACTCTGGAATCGAGACAGGAACAATTAAAGAGTATTGTATTCCAGCAGGAGCTCGGAACTGTATTCGATAAATCAGTTCGCGTGGCTAGCCTGGCTGGCTTTATCGCCGAGCAGCTGAACGCAAACAAAGCCTGGTGCGAGCGCGCCGCATTGCTTTCTAAATGTGACCTGCTCAGTAATATGGTCTCTGAGTTTGCCGAGCTGCAGGGAATAATGGGCTACCATTATGCCTTACATGATAGAGAACCTGATGAAGTCGCTATCGCTTTGAACGAGCAGTATTTGCCGCGATTCTCTGGTGACAGCCTTCCTTCAAGCATGACTGGCAGTGTCCTGGCCATTGCTGACAAGCTCGACACCATTGTCGGCTTGTTCATGATTGGTCAACCGCCGACGGGCTCAAAAGATCCATTTGCTTTGCGCCGTGCAGCGCTTGGCATATTACGCATTCTGGTTGAGAACCAGCTCGATCTGGATATCGTTGACAGTGTCCGCTTTGCTGCTCAGGCTTATGCGAACACCGTTGGTAGTAAACCGGAGGTCGCCGCTCAAGTGTTCGATTTCTTGCTGGAGCGTTTCCGAGCCTGGTACCAACTTGAAAACGTCAGCGCTGAAGTATTCCAATCGGTGTTCGTTCTCAGGCCAAGCCGACCGCTGGATTTCAATCAGCGCATTAAGGCCGTACACCGCTTTAGTCAACTACCTGAAAGCAGCTCTCTGGCATCAGCAAACAAGCGAGTGTCCAATATTCTCCAGAAGCAGGAGAGCGATGCATCAGATCCAGTGGTAGATGTAAGTCTGTTCAGTGAGGACGCTGAAAAGGAACTGGCTCAGCTTATTGCGGAAAAATCAGCACAGGTAAAACCTCTTTTTTCGGAAGGAAGGTACACCGAAGGTCTTGAGTTGCTCGCCGAAACCAAACCAGCAGTTGATCGATTTTTCGATGAGGTTCTGGTGATGTCAGATGATCCGCATGTGCGCGCAAATCGATTAGCACTCATCAGCCAGTTACGAAATTTATTTCTGGAAGTTGCTGACATATCCTGCCTGCAGCCATCATGAAACTCATCATCCTTGATAGAGACGGCGTTATCAATGAGGACTCCGATGACTACATTAAATCCGTTGAGGAATGGATACCAATTCCAGGCAGTATCGAAGCGATAGCCAGACTTAGCAAAGCAGGTTACATCGTTACCGTAGCGACTAATCAATCCGGCATCGGCCGCAAGCTTTTAGATGAATATGAACTCGCTGTCATTCATCAGTCCATGTGCGATCGAGTGGAGGAAGCGGGTGGCTGCATCAACGGTGTGTTTTTCTGTCCACACCGGCCGGATGAGGGTTGTACCTGCCGTAAACCCGGTATTGGTTTATTTACTCAAATTGAATGCGAATTCGGCATTTCTGTGAAGAATGTGCCATTTGTAGGAGATAGTCTTACCGATATTGCCGCTGCAAGAATGGCTGGTTGCACCCCTGTTCTGGTCCGCACTGGAAAGGGAGTACGGACTTTGTTAGAGGCTAAGCCAAATGAGCTTGCTGAGGTCTGTGCTCATCAGGATCTTTCTTCCTTTGTTGACTCCCTGCTTAAACAGTGAAAACGTTCATCCTTTGTCTGGCCTTATCTGCCCATGTTTAAAAAAATAAATCTTGTTCTGCGCTCTGCTGTTTTTTATAGCGGTTATGCCCTTGCAACCGTTTTGACCTCGCTATTCCTGCTCGCCTTGTTCTGGCTGATTCCACTGCGTAAGCGCTTCGTTATTTATGCGACATGGTGCCGCTTCGTACTGTTCTGGCTGCGTATAACCTGCGGCATCAGGTACCAGATAAGCGGTCTCGAGAATATACAGAAGGGGCCTGTAGTAGTCCTGAGCAATCATCAGAGCGCATGGGAAACGATTTTTCTCTATAAAACCTTTTCACCGGTGTGTCCGATACTGAAAAAAGAGTTACTGAAGATTCCGTTCTGGGGCTGGGCAATGGCCCTGCAAAAGCCCATAGCTATAGACAGAAGCAAGCCCAGAGAGGCTGGTAAGTATTTACTAACTCAGGGAAGGCTGCGCCTGCAGGAAGGTTTATCTGTGGTCATTTTCCCCGAAGGCACAAGGACAGCATTTGGAGCGACTAAAAAGTTTTCGCGCGGAGGGGCTCAATTGGCTGTGGCATCGGATTCACCCATTATCCCGGTGGTGCATAACGCTGGACAATGCTGGCCACCAGGGACTCTTATAAAATACCCTGGAACAATCTCAGTACTGATTGGCAAGCCAATCCATGTAGAAGGGCGCACCTCAAGTGAGGTTACTGGCGAATTTGAAGTCTGGGTGCGCTCCCATGAGGCTGACGCGCTGGCTAAAATGGCAAACTGAGCGTCCCCCAGTTTGCCTTCAGTGGTCTATTTTTAGCTCAAATATCGAGGTTCTGCGCGGCCGCTGCATTAGCTTCGATAAACTGACGGCGAGGATCAACCTGATCACCCATTAAGGTTGTAAACAACTGATCAGCGCCGATAGCATCCTCAATAGTCACTTGCAGCATCCGCCTACTTTCAGGATCCATAGTCGTTTCCCAGAGCTGCTCGGGGTTCATCTCTCCCAACCCTTTATAACGCTGCAAATAGTGCCCCTTCATAGCATCTGCGGTAAGCCATGTAAGGCCTTCTGCGAAACTGCGTATCTCCTGCTTCCGCTCCCCTCGCTGTACATAAGCCCCTGGTTCAATCAAACCATCCAGCGTAACCCCCAGTTTCACTATTGCCTTATATTCGCCTGAATGGAAAAAGTCTCGGCTGAATTGATAGTCTCTTACCAGGCCATGCAGTGAGTGCAGAACCTGTGGCAGAAATACATGACGTTCTTTGTCTTCCGTAACAGAGATTTGATAGCCGGGACTTGTTTTCGGATGGATTCGTTGCAGTGTCTTGTAGAGGTCTTCTCCCCAGGCCTCAACGTCTTCGAGATTAAGACTGTTTTCCCCCAGCACTCTGGTAAAGATCATCGCCTCAAGTATTTCATAGGGATAGAGTCTATCTAAGCGTTTAATAATGGCGTAAGTGCTGTGATACTGCCGAACCATCGCTTCCAGGGCATCACCAGAGATGGCCGGAGCAGCTGAGTTTACATACAAACTGGCGCCATCTAACGCGATCTGGGTTTGATATTTGCCTAACTCGTCGTCATCTTTCAAATACTGTTCGTGTTTGCCTTTGCGAACCTTATACAGCGGCGGCTGAGCTATAAAGATATGTCCGCGCTCGATCAACTCTCTCATCTGCCTGAAAAAGAACGTCAGCAGCAAGGTTCGTATATGCGATCCATCCACGTCAGCATCGGTCATGATAATAATGCTGTGATAGCGAAGACGTTCGGGTGAAAACTCGTCGGTGCCTATTCCGCAGCCCAGAGCTTTGATCAAAGTACCGATTTCAGCCGAATTCAGCATTTTGTCAAAGCGGGCCTTTTCTACATTAAGAATTTTACCTTTGAGAGGCAGAATCGCCTGATTCTTTCGATTGCGGCCTTGTTTAGCAGAACCTCCCGCAGAGTCACCCTCTACTATGTAGATTTCAGAAAGAGCAGGGTCTTTCTCCTGACAATCAGCGAGCTTACCTGGCAATCCAGCGATATCTAATGCCCCTTTCCTTCGTGTCATATCCCGAGCTTTTCTGGCGGCCTCGCGAGCACGCGCCGCATCAAGCATCTTGCCTACAATCAGTTTGGCTTCCAGCGGGTTTTCCATCAAAAAATCAGTAAAATAATTGCCCATCTCCTGCTCAACCACCGTTTTTACTTCTGATGAGACAAGCTTATCTTTGGTCTGTGACGAGAATTTTGGATCAGGCACTTTAACGGATATAACCGCAGTTAATCCTTCTCTTGCGTCGTCGCCCGTAGTCATTACCTCTTTCCCCTTCTTAGCGGCCATCTCTTTATCGATGTAGGTCTTAAGAACGCGGGTAAGAGCGCCACGGAATCCCGCAATATGAGTTCCTCCATCTTTTTGAGGAATATTATTGGTGTAGGGGAAGATGTTTTCCTGATAGGTGTCATTCCACTGCAGCGCTATTTCTACTGTGATGCCATCTTCTTCACGAGTCGAAATAAAGTGGAATATTTTATTAATTGGAGTCTTATTCGTATTCAGATACTCAACAAACGCTTTCAGCCCACCTTCATACTTGTAATGGTCCTGCTTTCCGCTTCGCTCATCCTTTAGATATATAGAAACGCCTGCATTTAAGAAAGCCAGCTCACGAAGTTTTTTAGCCAGGATATCGTAGTGGAACTCTATACTGGAGAATGTGGCTGCCGACGGTTTGAAGTGACATTCGGTACCAGTGGCAGAGGTGTCGCCTACAACCGCTAACGGTGCCTGCGGCACGCCGTGTACGTAAATCTGTTCATGAACTTTACCGCCGCGCCGAATAGTGAGCTTCAACTCCTCGGACAGAGCATTAACTACTGAAACACCAACCCCGTGCAATCCTCCAGAAACTTTGTAGCTATTGTCGTCAAATTTCCCACCGGCATGCAGCACTGTCATAATGACTTCAGCCGCTGAGACGCCTTCGGTATGCATATCTGTCGGAATACCTCTGCCGTTGTCGCTTACGGTGACAGTCTCACCTGGATGAATCGTAACTTTTATTTCGTCGCAGTATCCGGCTAGCGCTTCATCGATAGAGTTATCGACGAGCTCAAAGACCATATGATGAAGTCCAGTACCATCATCAGTATCACCAATGTACATTCCGGGCCGCTTTCTAACAGCGTCCAGGCCTTTTAGCACCTTGATGCTTGATGAATTATATGTAGACTGCTCGGCCATCTAATCTCTCCAATTTTCCTGATACTTCAATAAGTTGCCGTTCATCGAGGGGTGGATAACTAATCGACGGGCTCTATTTTACCATGTTCCACGTGAAACTTTCTTGGCAACGCACTTGAAACCCAACTATTACCCAAGTCAGCAGAATCAACGCTGGTTAGAAATACCTGACTACCAAGATTTACCAGTAACTCACAAACGAGAGTGCGATTATACCTGTCTAACTCTGAGGGCAGATCATCCACCAGGTAAATTCCCTGAACGCCGCTATGACTTGCAAGCAGTCTCCCCTGAGCAATTTTTAAAGCACTAACCAGTAGTTTCTGTTGTCCCCGGGATAGTATTTCTGCTGCGGCTCGTCTTCCAATTCTTACAAACATATCTGCTCGATGGGGGCCAACTTGCGTTGCACCATAGCGAACATCCTTATCAAGGGAGAGTTTTAACGCGTCGTCGAGCGAGATGCTCTCTTCCCATCCACGCCAATATTGCAGGTTAAGGCCTTCTATCGTGATTAATTCTTTTATTGTTTCTAAAGCAAGCGGGAGAAACAGATCAAAATATCTACGGCGAGAGACATCAACCTGATTTGCGGCGTCAGATAACTCAGCATCCCACGCCGCTAACTGGGCCTTATCAAGACGCTGCTGCTTGATAAGTAAATTTCTATGCGCAAGGCATTTTGAAGTGTTTCGCCAGTTCCCGATGAAAGCGTGTTCCACGTGGAACACTCCCCAATCTAGAAACCGCCGTCGTATCTTGGGGCCGCCCTCCAACAGCGAAAAACTTTCCGCATTGATAAGCTGCAGGGGAAGGTGCCGGGCTGTCTCTACCCAGTTTCGCTGCCTGTCTCCCTGCAACTTCAAAATCTGATTTTGCCGTCGCGCTTTGCTGAGACCAACTCTAACTCCATCGGTTAGCACTGAATAGATAGTACAGATCTCTGCACCATCCTGGATTACAGATTCCGTTTTGCTACTTCGAAAAGATCGACCGAGTCCCAACAGATGAATACCTTCAAGCAGGCTGGTTTTCCCACTGCCATTATCACCGAAGAAAATATTAATCTGCGGCGAAGGAGACAGCTGTACCTGATCCAAATTTCTTAACTGGCCAATCTCAAGACGATGTATTTTAGCCATTATAAATATCGATACAATGCTTCGATCACAGGCGCATTGGCATTACTACGTAAACCGCATCCTCCGCAGACACCCCCTCGAGAAGAGCGCTGCTATTTGAATCGGCGAGACTTATTTTTACCTGTTCAGATCCAAGCACCGTCAACACATCAACCAGATAACCCACATTAAATCCAATCTCAAGCGGATCGCCGTTATAGGATACTGATACCGTCTCTTCAGCCTCTTCTTGTTCAGGGTTATTGGCTAAAACTCGCATCTCTCCTGGGGCCAACAGCATCTTTACACCACGGTATTTTTCGTTAGAGAGAATTGACGCCCTGTTGAATGCCTGCTTCAGTACCACTCTGTCTCCAATCACTATCTTGTCTCCGCCTTTTGGCAATACGCGATTGTAGTCCGGAAACTTCCCATCAATGAGCTTTGAAGTAAATATGAAGTCTTTCATCCGGACCCTGATATGGTTGCTGCCAAATATCACGGTAACCTCACCGGTTGAATCCGTTAGTAAACGGCTTAATTCAGTTGCTCCTTTTCGAGGAACAATAATTTGCAGCGCCTGAGACAATCCGCTCTGCATTGGCAAAGTCTGCATTGCCAGCCTGTGGCCATCTGTTGCTACCACTCGCAAATGATCTCCAGTGACCTCGAAAAGCATGCCATTCAAATAGTAACGTACATCCTGCTGAGCCATTGCAAAGCTGCAAGCATCGAGCAGCATCTTAAGATCCTTAACCGGGACGGTAAGCTCAAAGGTCTGCGGCTCATTTTCTGTGGAAGGAAAGTCACTGGCGGGCAGGGTAGCCAAAGTAAAACGGGATCGTCCAGCCTTTATGACAGCTTTGCCGTCATCAATCCCAAACTCAAGAATTGCGTCATCCGACAGGGATTTACAAATATCCATCAGCTTTCGCGCAGGAACTGTAACTTCACCCGCTTTACTTCCACTCTGAACAGATACTCGACCAATCAACTCGACCTCCAGATCTGTTCCGGTAATAGAGAGCTCATCGTTATGTAGTGACAACAGCACATTCGATAAAACAGGCAGCGTATTACGTCGCTCAACAACACCTGTCGCAAGTTGAAGGGGTTTTATCAGTGCTTCTCTCGAAATATAGAATTGCATATTTACTCACTCAATTAATCCATTTGAAATTGTGCTTTTTAAAAGCATTCTTTTGCTGCCGCGCGAACTTAGTCTCAGGTGGCTAGTGCCCTTAATAAATTATTATAGTCTTCCGCAAGGTCCTGCGACTCACCTCGCAGCCTTTTAATCGTCTTGCAGGCATGTAACACCGTTGTATGATCTTTGCCGCCAAACGCATCGCCGATCTCTGGCAGACTGTGGTTGGTCAATTCCTTCGACAGACACATCGCCATTTGACGGGGTCTTGCGATGGAGCGGTTTCGGCGCTTCGACAACATGTCACCCATTTTAATCTTGTAATACTCGGCAACTGAGCGCTGGATATTATCTATGGTTACCAACTTATCATGCAAAGCAAAAAGATCCTTGAGAGCCTCTCGAACAAGTTCCAGATTGATGGGGCACCCAACAAAGCGCGCATGCACGATTACTTTTTTCAAAGCCCCTTCAAGCTCTCTTACATGGGAACGTAAGCGTTGAGCGATAAATAAAGCCGCATCACTGGGCAGGTCAATATTGGATTGAGCCGCTTTATTAATAAGGATGGCAGCTCGCGTCTCAAGCTCCGGCGGTTCGACCGCAACCGACAAACCCCACCCGAATCTGGACTTCAATCTTTCCTCTAAGCCATTGATTTCCTTGTGATATTTATCGCTGGTGAGGATAATTTGCTGACCACCTTCCAGCAAAGCGTTAAAGGTATGGAAGAACTCTTCCTGAGAGCGCTCCTTGCCGGCAAAAAATTGAATATCATCAATTAGCAGCGCATCTACCGAGCGATAGTATCTTTTAAACTCATTGATAGCATTCAATTGCAATGCTGTAACCATGGTAGCCACAAATGTCTCCGAGTGAAGATAAACCACCTTCGCTCCAGGCTTGCTGGCAACTAGATAATTGCCTATAGCATGCATCAGGTGGGTCTTGCCAAGACCTACTCCACCATAGATAAAAAGTGGGTTGTATGCGCCACCAGGGTTCTCTGCCACTTGTATCGCTGCTGCTCGAGCTAACTGATTTGATTTGCCTTCAATAAAATTATCGAAAGTATTCTCGGGATTCAGTGAGCCCTTATGTCTCAGTTTGCCCTCAATAAGAACCTCCATATTCCTGGAAGTACGTTTGATGATGCTATTGTTGGAATAGCTGGACCGAGAGCTTGCAGGGTCACCAAGCGGTTTACCATAATCCAGACCTGACATACCGCCAGGGAGAGCCAGATCAACTTTGCGCTCTTTCTCAACCACTGGGTAGGATTCCCGAGGTGCAAACCCGGACGCCGCAGGTATGCGCATATCCGGCATGCTTATCGCTTCGTGCGTCGCAGATTCGGACACAGTTGCTGCTCGGCCACCGATCTCCAAAACGATATCAACAGCTACCCCATCACTGTTATCCCTTAACAGCTCATTGATTCGCTGAAGAAATTTATCTTTAACCCAGTCAAGTACAAATCGGTTAGGCGCAAAAACAGTTAACCTGTTATTGCTGCTTTCCGCGTGAAGAGGCCTTATCCAGGTATTGAATTGCTGTGAGGGTAATTCACTTTTAAGATGGTTTACGCATTCTTGCCAATTTGTTACAAACACACTTATTGCCTTGTATAATTATTATGTTGTTTGAGCCGATGAGGGATTCTACCGCCCTCAATTCTACTTATCCACACCCGATGCTCATAAATAGCAGGTTTTTCTTATCTTTTTTTTTATATATAAATCAATAATTTAAAAACTTACCCCTGAAAAAAGCCGATAAAAATAGCAAGGCTTTTTTCCTGTTCAGCGGATTCTTTGAATACTAAAAAGCTGTGGATAACTTGTGGTTATCTCCGTATAAATATTAATGCCGAAATATCCGCTTGATTGCGCCTTGATCTTAGAAACAATTCAAGCGATGCGTTGCATTAGCGCATTAAACCAACTAGAATTCGCGCTCGCTTAGAAAGGCGTAAATTTTGATTTACGTAAGTAAACTCCAACAGGTAGTAAACCTGGGACAAAAACCTGGAAAGTAATCATGAAAAGAACATTTCAACCAAGTCTGATCAAACGCGCAAGAACTCATGGTTTCCGCGCTCGCATGGCTACCCGCGGTGGTCGTCTTGTTATTAAAAGACGTCGCGCGCAAGGCAGAGCTAAACTCACTGCTTGATCTCCGGTTTACAGAAGCTGCATCACTATAGAAGATTAAATACTGCACGTGTCTAATTCAGGCTTAAGCTATAGCTTTGAGAAAAGGCTACGGCTGCTCAAAGCCGCGGACTTCCAACCCGTATTCAAGCAGGCCCGTTTCAAAGTCTCGTGCCAGACCATGCTGTTTCTTGCCATTGACAACGGACTGAGCTTTCCACGGCTGGGCCTGGTAATTGGCAAGAAAAATATTGCCACCGCCGTGCAAAGAAACAGAATCAAAAGGCTGCTCCGGGAATCTTTCAGACATAATCAACATTTGCTCGCAGGGCTCGACATCGTTATCCTAGGTCGCAGCGGCCTGGGTTCTTTAGATAACAGCCTGATTACCCGGCAGACAGAAACTCTTTGGCAGGATTTACTGGACAAACGCCAGAAATCCGTCCGGAAACCCTCTGATGCATCGGATACTAACAATGTTGGATAAAGCCGTAATAAAAATGATCTGGGTTTACCAAAGCACATTCAGTCTGCTTATTGGTAACCAATGCCGTTTTTACCCCACATGCTCTCACTACACCCAGGAGGCCATAGAAAAGCATGGTCTTGCCCGGGGCGGCTGCTACGGCATCAAACGCATTCTATCCTGCCATCCGTGGCATCCCGGTGGCATTGATCTTGTCCCGGAAAAAAAACAACCGTCAATCCCTTCAAAGTCATAGCACAGTAGCAACCAAAACATGGATTCTATTCGATATATCATTCTTGGCGGTCTGGCCGTTGTCTCCTACTTACTTTTACTGGCATGGCAGGCGGATAATCAAGTCGCTCCTCAGACTTCGCCATCGAGACCCGAAACAGAACTGAGTCGGCCAGTTTCAGATATTCCAAGTCAAGCTCAAACAGCTGACATTCCTGCACCACCCTCTACTGTCAGTGCTGATATTCCCGTTGTTTCACTGACTTCCGTGCCCGCAACAACAGCAGTTAGCGGCAATACTAATATTCACGTCCGCACTGATGTCCTTGATTTGATCATTGATCGAGTGGGTGGGGATATTGTTTACGTGGCACTGCCAGAGCATCGTACCCAGATAGATGTTGCTGACGACTCTTTTGTCTTGTTGGAAAACTCCTCACTACGCACCTATGTCGCACAAAGTGGACTGGTAGGCCTCAACGGCATCGACAGCAGCAGCCGTCCTGTATATAACAGCAATGGCACTGATTTTGAGATGACAGAACAAGACGATAGTCTTGATGTCGCACTTACTTATACCGACGCAAATGGTGTAGAAGTGATCAAACGCTTCCGTTTCGAACGTGGCAGCTATTCGATCGATATCAACTACGAAATCAACAATCCTACCTCTTCTCCCTGGCAGGCAAATCTATTTGGTCAGATCAAGCGCAACAACTTCGCTGATCCTAGTCAGGGCAGTGGGTTGGGTATGCAGTCTTATCTGGGTTTCGCAACCACCCAGGCAGATGATCCATACGTCAAAATTGCGTTTAGTGACATCGACAGCAGTCCACCCAGTCACGAAATGATTGGTGGCTGGATTGCTTTCAGTCAGCATTATTTCCTTTCTGCATGGATAGCGCCGGCAGATAGGGTTAACAGTATCTCTACCCGGAAAAACAGCTTAAATGAGTACATTGGAGGGTTTACCAGCTCAGAGTTTATTGTTCCGCCTCAAACTACTTCGGTGCAGACAACCCAGTTTTATGCCGGTCCTAAAGACCAGTATCAACTGCGTGAAGTGGCACCAAATTTAGATTTAACGATTGATTACGGCTGGTTATGGTTCATCGCTTCGCCTATTTACTGGCTACTCACTCAAATTAACTCGATTGTTGGCAATTATGGCTGGTCAATTCTGTTGCTGACTTTGACTGTTAAAGGCATTTTCTACAAGCTTTCAGCCACCAGTTACCGCTCCATGGCTAATATGCGACGCGTAATGCCGAAAATGACGCAACTCAAAGAACGCTATGGCGACGATAAGATGAAGTTGCAGAAAGCCACGATGGAGTTATATCAAAAAGAAAAGATAAATCCGTTTGGTGGTTGTTTGCCAATGCTGGTACAGATGCCTGTGTTCATCGCCCTGTACTGGGTTTTGATGGAAAGTGTTGAACTGCGGCATGCTCCGTTTATCCTGTGGATAAATGATCTTTCCGTAATGGATCCATTCTTTGTGCTGCCCTTGCTTATGGGCGCCTCAATGTTTGCACAGTCAATGCTGAGCCCAGTGCCCGCAGATCCAATGCAGGCAAAGATTATGCGCTTCATGCCGGTTGCGATGACCGTGTTCTTCCTGTGGTTCCCGGCAGGATTGGTACTCTACTGGCTTGCTAACAGCGTTCTTGGAATCGCACAGCAGTGGTATATCACCCAGAAAATTGAAAAAGACCACGCGGCAAAAGAAGCAAAAAATCACTGACCGGACACCAGGCTGAGTCACGCAGGCCAGTTCATGATAACGCCAGTTGATACCGATACCATATGCGCAATCGCTACATCACCAGGTCGCAGTGGTGTGGGGATTGTGCGGGTATCAGGCCCTTTATGTCGCCAAATCGTCAAAGCGGTGACAGGTTTTTCTCCAACGCCCCGACACGCTCATTATTGCGATTTTCATAATTCGCACGCCGCTGTGCTCGATCAAGGGATCGTTTTATTTTTCCCATCTCCTCATTCCTTTACCGGCGAGGATGTCGTTGAGTTTCAGGGACATGGTGGTTTCTATGTGCTCAACTCTCTGCTGCAGGAAATACTTAAGCTAGGCGGCAGAATGGCCAGACCTGGCGAATTTTCAGAGCGCGCCTTTATCAATGACAAAATGGATCTTACCCAGGCTGAGGCTATTGCTGATCTTATTGACAGTAGTTCAGAGCAAGCCGCCAGAAGTGCTTTACGGACTCTGCAGGGTGAGTTCTCCAGACTGATTAATACACTTGCAAACTCAATTACCGACCTGCGTGTTTACATTGAAGCTTCCATCGATTTTTCTGAAGAAGATATCGATTTTCTCAGCGAAGGAAATATTGCTGGCAAACTTGCGGAAGTAATCAGACAACTTGATGCCGTGCTGGAGCAGGCACGACAAGGCGCCATTCTTAAAGAAGGCATGTCTGTTGTTATCGCAGGAAAACCCAATGCAGGAAAATCAAGTTTGCTCAATGCGCTGGCTGGTAAAGAAAGTGCAATCGTAACCGCAATTGCCGGAACCACGCGCGACATACTGAGCGAACAAATTAATATTGATGGAATGCCCCTGCACGTAACGGATACAGCAGGCCTGCGCAGCAGTGATGATGTGGTCGAGCAGGAAGGAATCCGACGTGCTTTAGAAGCTATCAAAAATGCCGATCGCATTCTTCTGGTGATTGACTCATCAACCGATAAGGTCGGGGAGAGTGATCTTCCTGCCTATCTGCAATCGATTGGCTTTGCACAGCTTACTGAAGCTTTGGATCCGCCACGCTTAACTATTGTACAAAACAAAATTGATCTCATCAGCGGTACCAATGTGCAGTTTGCAGATAATCCAAGAGCAGATATTCACCAAAATGCAGTAATACCAGTCATCAACCTGTCCGCCAGACAGCAAATTGGCATTGATCTGCTGCGCAAACACTTAAAAGATATTATGGGTTATCACTCGAGCGGGGAAGGTGGCTTTATCGCTCGCAGCAGGCACCTGGAGGCACTGCGCCTTGCCAGAGAGAATCTTTTACAGGCACAGCATCAGTTAGTTCACAGCCGCGCTGGAGAGCTTGTTGCCGAAGATTTACGTCATGCCCATCAACATCTGGGTGAAATAACCGGTGAATTTACTACTGATGATTTACTAGGGCGTATTTTCGCCAGCTTTTGCGTCGGGAAATAAGCGTCTGTATAACTATTTTATCCTCTGGGGAAGCTGTGGGTAAGTAGCTTCTTTCCGTGCATAACTTTTTCATAAAAAATCCATGCAATTTCGCTCTGTGAATAACCAGGGCTTTGCTGCACAGCAAATACAATGCTTATGAGCAGCTTAAACAGCAATAATCCAAAGCCTTATCCTTGTTATAAGTAATTGAAATTATTATATTAATAGACGTTATTAACAGAAATACACGTTACCATAATCATTAACAGTATTTAGTTTTATGTATTTACTATTTATAACTACTTAATAATTATTTTGTTTAACTGCATAACTCCAAGCTGTGGATTATTTCAAAAATTAATACTTTAAATCTGGACTTCAGGGCTTATACTTGGCAGCCGTTTCCGAGGTTCTCCTTTCAGGTGCATGATGGATTTCTCTAAAAGATACGATGTTATTGTTGTTGGTGGTGGTCATGCCGGCACTGAGGCTGCGCTGGCCGCAGCGCGAACGGGCGTAAAAACACTGTTGGTAACTCATAATATCGAGACCCTGGGTCAAATGTCCTGCAATCCAGCTATCGGGGGCATCGGTAAAAGCCATCTGGTCAAAGAAATTGATGCCCTTGGTGGAGCGATGGCAACAGCCACCGATCTTGGTGGTATTCAGTTTCGTGTTCTCAACAGCAGCAAAGGCCCTGCCGTAAGAGCGACTCGAGCCCAGGCAGACCGGGTGCTTTACAAAGCGGCAATTCGAAAAATCCTTGAAAATCAGGACAATCTGGATATATTTCAGCAGGCTGTTGATGACCTTATTGTTCAGGGTGAAACAGTTCAAGGCATAGTAACGCAGATGGGGCTAAGGTTTTATGCCCCTCGAGTGGTGCTTACAACGGGTACCTTCCTGGGCGGCAAAATCCACATTGGTATGGAAAATCACTCCGGGGGAAGGGCCGGTGATCCGCCATCCATTGCATTAGCAAACCGTCTGCGTGAACTGCCTTTTAACGTGGGCCGATTAAAAACCGGTACGCCTCCCCGCATCGATGCACGTTCTGTGGATTTCTCTGTGATGCAGGCGCAGGCGGGCGATACGCCCGTTCCAGTGATGTCCTATATGGGCAAAGTGGAAGATCACCCAGAACAGATCAATTGTTATATAACGGCCACCAATGAACGTTGTCATGACATTATTCGTTCCGGGCTGGACCGTTCACCCATGTATACCGGCGTCATTGAGGGGCTGGGTCCACGTTATTGTCCATCGATTGAAGACAAAGTGATGCGCTTCACGGATAAGACGTCGCATCAGATTTTTGTTGAACCGGAAGGTCTGCAAACGACGGAACTGTATCCCAATGGCATTTCAACCAGTCTGCCCTTTGATATACAGATTCAGATGGTTCGCCAGATCAAGGGTTTTGAGAACGCTCATATAACCCGTCCAGGTTATGCGATTGAGTATGACTTTTTCGATCCGCGCGATCTGAATTACTCGCTGGAAACTAAATTTATCAAAGGTCTGTACTTCGCAGGCCAGATCAATGGTACAACCGGTTACGAAGAAGCTGCAGCTCAGGGATTACTGGCGGGTTTGAATGCTGCGCTGGCGGCGCAAGGGAAAGAAAGTTGGTGTCCACGTCGCGATCAGGCTTATATCGGGGTTCTGGTTGATGACCTGATTAACCTTGGAACCAACGAGCCATACCGCATGTTTACCAGTCGTGCTGAATACCGGCTGTTGCTGCGGGAAGACAATGCGGATCAGCGTCTGACACCAATCGGGCGCGAACTGGGCGTAGTGAACGATGAACGCTGGCAGTATTTTTCTGCGAAACAGCAAGGCATCAGCTGTGAATTGAAGCGCTTGAAAACTACCTGGATACAGCCCGGCACAGAGAAAGCTGCACGTATAAATCCATTGCTGGAAAAACCAATCAGCCGTGAGTACAGTCTAGCCGACCTGCTGGCACGGCCGGATGTAGGTTATCAGCAATTATGTGAGGCCTCCTCCAGTCCAGCTGATTCACCAGCGGGTGCCGGAACATTGCTGGCGGCACAAGTTGCTGAACAGGTAGAGATCCATGTTAAATATCAGGGCTATATTGAGCGCCAGGAAGAAGATGTTCGAAAGCTTAAAAGACAGGAAAATACTGCTTTGCCAGCGGATTTCGATTATCAGCAGATGCAGGGGCTTTCCAACGAATTGAAGCAAAAATTGTTGAAGACTCGTCCGGAAAGTATTGCTAAAGCCAACAGGATTCCAGGAATAACGCCAGCCGCAATTTCTTTGTTGCTGATTTACCTGAAAAAATATCAGGCCGTCCAAAAGAAATCCGCGTGAGCAATCTGGCCAGTAAAGATCAGGCTACGATTTTGCGTGCCGGCCTCGAAGAGATGGGTATCAGCCTCACGCAGAGGCAGCAACATCAGCTTCTGGAATATCTTGAGCTGCTGCAGAAATGGAATAAGACATTTAATCTTTCAGGTGTCAAAGATCCTGCTGCAATGGTAAGCCGGCATTTACTGGATAGTCTCACGCTATATGCGTTTATGCCGAGCGAGACAGCAGATCAACATCGGCAGACAATTATTGATGTTGGAACGGGGCCGGGTCTGCCGGGAATACCGCTGGCAATATGTTTTCCAGATGTCGATTTTATTCTGCTGGACAGCAATGGTAAGAAAACGCGCTTTGTTTTTCAGGCAAAAGTAGCGCTTGGTTTGAGCAATGTCAGTGTTGAAAATTGCCGAATAGAGCACTATCAAAGCCCGACACAAATTGATATGGTCATCAGCCGGGCATTTTCATCGCTCGCAGAAATGGTGGACAAAACCCGTCATCTTCAACAAAGGCACTCAAAAATAAACATGCGCTGGCTGGCTATGAAAGGGTTATCACCCGCTGCTGAATTAGCAGCACTTCCCGCAGGGGTTCACGTTCAGAGAACACTTAAGATGCGGATTCCGGGTGATCCAGGCGAACGCCATATCATCGACATGATTGCTGCTGATCCGGAGTCAAAACCGAGTGACTAAAATACTGGCAATAGCCAATCAAAAAGGCGGTGTTGGCAAAACCACAACGTCCGTGAACCTGGCAGCCTCATTACGGGCAACCAAACGTCGGGTGCTGCTGGTGGATATGGATCCGCAGGGTAATGCGACCATGGGTAGTGGCATAAATAAGTCAGATCTCGATGTTTCAATCTACGACGTGCTGACCAGGCAGGCCACTTTCCAGCAGGCGGTTCTGCAGACAGACGAAAATGGCTTCGATATCCTGCCCGCCAACAGCGATTTAACTGCCGCCGAATTCGAGTTATTGCACGAGCCGAACAGAGAAAGCATCCTGCGGCGCGTACTTGCAGAAATAACAGATAGCTACGATTTTATCGTCATCGACTGCCCGCCCTCATTGAACATGCTAACCTTAAATGCGTTGGTAGCTGCCCAGGGAGTGATCATTCCTATGCAGTGTGAATACTACGCGCTGGAGGGTCTCTCTGCGCTGGTAGACACCATTAATGCAATAGCTGAGACACATAATCCACAATTACAGATAGAAGGTATTCTCAGGACTATGTACGATCCGCGCAACCGGCTCACCTCTGAGGTATCCAATCAGTTATTCCGATATTTTGGCGATCGAGTTTATCGTACCGTGGTTCCGCGCAATGTGAGGCTGGCTGAAGCCCCCAGCTTTGGCATGCCAATTTTGCGCTACGATAAACACTCGCGAGGATCGCTGGCGTATCTAGCCCTTGCCGGAGAGATGCTGCGACGAAGCGAGCAGAGGAAAGAGCAGGCCGACGCAGTAAGTTAAAATAATTTTCTAAAAACAGGTTATAAAATGGCAGGCAAAAAGAAACTTGGGCGCGGACTTGATGCACTGCTGGGCGCATCCTTATCCCGCTCTGCTGCAGCGCAGAATGCGACGCCGACAACCGGCTCCTACCTGGCGGGTAACAGCATAAATGCTCTTGAAAAAGACGGCGATCTCAAACATATCCCAATTGATCTGGTGAAACGTGGAAAATATCAGCCGCGCACAGATATGCACGAAGAGGCACTGCAGGAACTTGCCAGCTCTATCCGTGCTCAGGGAGTAATGCAGCCGATTGTAGTGCGACCGATATCAGCTACACATTACGAGATCATTGCAGGTGAAAGACGCTGGCGGGCCAGTCAGTTGGCAGGGCTCGATACCATACCCGCGATAATAAAGCTGGTTAGTGACGAATCAGCGATAGCGATGAGCCTGATCGAGAATATTCAGCGCGAAAACCTCAACCCTATCGAAGAAGCGGTAGCACTGAAGCGCTTGCAGGACGAGTTCAACCTTACGCAGCAGCAGGTTGCTGATGCAGTCGGCAAATCCCGTGTTACGGTTGCGAATCTGCTGCGCTTGATTGGTTTGAATCCCGATGTTCGTCTGATGCTTGAGCATGGGGATCTGGAAATGGGCCATGCCCGGGCTCTGTTGTCTTTGTCGGATCAACAACAAAATGAAGCCGCTAGAATCGTCGTCGGTAAAGGATTTTCGGTACGGCAGACCGAGGCGCTGGTCCGCCGACTGTTAGCTGAGGCCGGCAAAGTTGTAAAATCTGCTGTCAATGACCCCGACATCCGAAATCTGGAAGAAAAGCTCTCGGAAATGCTGGGCGCTCGGGTGCAGATACAACATGGCGCTAAAGGTGCAGGCAAGGTGACACTAAAATATAACAGTCTGGATGAGCTTGATGGGATCCTTGCGCATATTGCTTGAACGTGTTAAAACGCCTCAGGCTGCTTGTTGATTAGGCTAAACAAACTCCCTATAATGCGCTGCTTTATGGCAACGGCCGCCAGACACAGCACGTTTTAAGTAATGACAGCTATCGCATGTCGAGCATAAAAGCACCTCCATTACGAAAGCTTATAGCGGCGCAACTGCTTGTTATATTCGGTTTGAGCTCAGCAACTCTGCTGTTTCTGGGCTGGATAAGTGCATATTCTGTGCTGATAGGCGGCTTGATTAATGTGATACCGAATGCGTATTTTGCGCATAAAGTGTTCCGCTACAGAGGTGCGAGAGCGGCTAAAAAAATCGTTCGGGAGTTATACACCGGCGAAACAATAAAGCTGTTGTTAATGGGTGCAGGGTTTGCCCTGAGCTTTTTATACGTTAAACCGCTGAATACAGCGGCGTTGTTTTCAGGATTTGTTCTGGTGCATATAACGGGGATACTTGTGTTTGTCCGCATAAGTACGCCCCCCCCGGAATGACCCGTAAAATTGGCAAACTGGCTGGTAAAACTCACTCATGGCAGAATCAAATAGTACCGGCTTCAGCTTGCCTGAATACGATAATGCGACAGACTATATTGCCCACCATCTTGGATTTCTAAAATTCGGCCAAAAAACCGATGGCAGTTGGGGAATCGCTCACAGCATGGAGGAATCCGATGTTATGGGTTTCTGGTCAATCCATGTTGATTCAATGATTATGTCCCTGTTGCTTGGTTTCATTTTCATGGGACTGTTCTACTTTGTCAGCCGCAGAGTTACCTCCGGAGTTCCGGGTGGACTCCAGAATGCGGTCGAAATGCTGGTCGAAATTGTTCAAAGCAGCGTAAAAAGCACCTTTTTTGCCAAAAATGCACTCATTGCGCCGCTTGCGCTGACCATTTTCAGCTGGATCTTCATGATGAACCTGATGGATCTGGTCCCGGTAGACTGGATCCCATTGTTCGCCCAGTTCGTTGCTCAGGATAGCCATCTTTATTTCAAAGCGGTTCCTACCACAGACGTTAATATCACTGCAGGTTTTGCTCTCAGCGTATTTTTGCTGGTGATTTTCTACAGTGTGAAAATCAAAGGCGTGGGTGGATTTCTTGGCGAATTTGCCTTCCATCCGTTTGGCAAATGGGCGCTGCCTCTGAATATCATCATGGAAGTTCCCAGTTTCCTCGCGAAACCGGTTTCGCTGGCATTACGACTTTACGGCAATATGTTTGCCGGCGAGATGATATTCATGGTGATTGCGCTGGTAGGGGTCGCCCAGCTTCCGCTGCACTTTGCGTGGGCTGTATTCCATATTCTAATCATTACGCTGCAGGCTTACCTGTTTATGATGCTGACGATTGTTTATTTGAATCAGGCGCATATTGCACCTGATCCACACCATTAACATTAATGTTTTTTGCTGGAACTTTTATTAAAACTTGGAGATAAAGATGGAAACTATTCAGGCATTTTCTGTGATTGCTGTTGCGCTCATTTTTGGTTTGTGTGGCGCCGGCACAGCTGTTGCGTTCGGCAACCTGGGCGGCAAATTGATTGAGAGCTCAGCGCGTCAACCAGAGCTTGCACCTAAATTGCAGGTTCAGTTCTTCCTGGTTGCGGGCTTCGTCGACGTAATCTCGATCATCGGCGTGGGTGTATCTTTCATGGTTATGTTCGCCAACCCCTTCGTTTAATCGAACGTTTGAGTGAGGCCACGCGGATAACTGCGCAGAGGTGAAACTATGAATCTTAATGCAACCATACTCGGGCAATCGATAGCGTTTTTCGTTTTCGTCTGGTTTTGTATGAAGTATGTATGGCCACCGATTTCAGGGGCTCTGCTGGATCGACAAGCCAAAATTGCAGAGGGATTGGAGGCGGCTGATCGTGCCCAGCGCGATCTGGGTCTGGCTCAAAATAGAGCAGCAGACGAGTTGCGCGATGCTAAACGTCAGAGTGCAGAAATTATCGAACTTGCCAATAAACGGGCGAATCAGATAGTCGATGATGCAAAAGATCGTGCCCGCGAAGAAGGCGCACGACTTCTCACTGGCGCTAAAGCTGAAATCGATATGGAGCTGCAGAGAGCGAAAGAAGCATTGCGCGGCCAGGTCGCTGCAATCGCTATTGCCGGGGCAGAGAAAATACTTGAGGCATCAATTGATCAGGCTGCTAATGAAGAGCTCGTCAAAAAGCTCGCTGCAGAACTATAGGCGAAATAATTCATGGCCGAGTCGATTACATTAGCCAGACCGTATGCAAAGGCAGCTTTCGAAGCCGCTATGGCAGATAAAGATCTTGGCGCCTGGTCGAAAATGCTGGGACTGCTTGCTGCACTTGCTGCGAACGATAAAGTTCGTCTGCATCTGACCTCACCTGAGTTATCGGCAGCTCAGCAGTCCGGCGCTTTGATTGATCTGTGTGGTGACGAGTTGTCACCGAGAGGACAGAACCTGGTAAAGTTGCTGGCGGAAAACAAACGCCTGGTGCTGCTGCCAGAAATTGCTGAAATTTTTGAAGCGCTGAAAGCGAATCAGGAAAAGACTGTTGATGTTGAATTGTCCACAGCCTTTGTTTTAAGCACTGACGTTGTGAACACATTAACCCAGGCTCTCCAGACCCGTTTGAGCAGACAGATTAATCTGCAGACTAAAGTCGACAAACACCTGATTGGGGGCGCTGTCATTCGAGCAGGCGATACCGTTATCGACAGTTCTGTTCGTGGAAAATTGATCAAATTAGCCGAAGCAATGAATTCCTAGAAAATCTGGGAATGAGGGAATTAGCATGCAACAACTGAATCCATCAGAAATCAGTGAAATTATTAAACAGCGGATTGATAACCTCGATATTTCCGTACAGGCAAAAAATGAAGGCACTATCGTTAGTGTTTCCGACGGTATTATCCGCATTCATGGTCTTGCGGATGTTATGTACGGTGAGATGATCGAGTTTGAAGGCGGCATCTTCGGTATGGCGCTGAACCTGGAGAGAGATTCCGTTGGTGCTGTGGTTCTCGGCGATTATAAAACCCTGGCGGAAGGCCAATCCTGCCGTTGCACTAAACGAATTCTGGAAGTCCCTGTTGGTCCTGAGCTGGAAGGCCGCGTTGTCGACGCGCTCGGTAAGCCAATTGATGGTAAGGGTCCTGTCAATGCCAAACTGACCTCGCCGGTAGAAAAAGTAGCCCCTGGCGTAATCGCCAGACAGTCAGTTGACCAGCCCGTGCAGACCGGTCTGAAAGCAATCGACGCGATGGTGCCAATTGGTCGTGGTCAGCGCGAACTGATCATTGGAGACCGTCAGGTTGGTAAAACAGCGGTTGCTATCGATGCCATCATTAACCAGCGCGGCAAAGGCGTCAAATGTATCTATGTTGCAATCGGACAGAAGCAGTCTTCTATTGCTAACGTAGTGCATAAACTGGAAGAGCATGGCGCGATGGAATATACCATTGTGGTGGCGGCCGGCGCCTCCGATCCAGCCTCCATGCAATTTATCGCGCCTTACTCAGGCTGCTCAATGGGCGAGTATTACCGTGACCGCGGTCAGGATGCGTTGATCATTTATGACGATCTGACCAAGCAGGCGTGGGCCTACCGCCAAATCTCTCTGCTGCTGCGTCGTCCGCCAGGCCGTGAAGCTTACCCCGGAGACGTATTCTATTTGCATTCACGTCTGCTGGAGCGTTCATCACGCGTAAACGCTGATTACGTGGAGAAGTTCACCAACGGCGAAGTAAAAGGCAAAACCGGGTCTTTGACAGCACTGCCAATTATTGAAACGCAGGCGGGTGACGTTTCTGCGTTCGTTCCAACCAACGTGATTTCAATCACCGACGGTCAGATCTTCCTGGAAAGTAACCTGTTCAATGCCGGTATCCGCCCAGCGATTAACGCCGGTCTGTCGGTCTCGCGAGTAGGCGGCGCGGCACAAACCAAAATTATTAAAAAGCTTGGCGGCGGTATCCGTATCGCACTGGCTCAGTACCGTGAGCTTGCAGCTTTTGCACAGTTTGCCTCTGATCTGGATGACGCGACACGCTCGCAGCTTGAGCACGGACAGCGCGTAACCGAGTTGATGAAACAGGCGCAGTACTCACCGCAGTCAGTAGCAGAAATGGGTCTGGTGCTGTTCGCCGCCAACGAAGGCTTTTTGAAAGATGTGGAGCTGACTAAGGTTGTTGCGTTCGAGAAAGCCTTGCTGTCGTACGCAAACAGCGAACATGCTGATCTGCTGGCCAAAGTGAATGCGTCTGGTGATTACAATGATGAGATCTCCAGTCAGTTCAAAGCGCTAATCAACAAGTTCAAAGCAACACAGACCTGGTAAGCCCGGGAGCCTGGCTCCTGAAGAACCTTGAACACTGAGCAAGATACGGTGAATTATGGCTAGTGGCAAAGAGATACGAAACAAGATCTCGAGCATTAAGAACACGCAGAAGATAACCAGCGCAATGGAGATGGTTGCTGCCAGCAAAATTCGCAAAGCGCAGGAACGCATGGCGGTAGGTAAACCCTACGCCACGCGGATTCGCGAAGTTATCGGACACGTTGCTAATTCGACTCCCGAATACAGGCATGTCTATTTCAGTAAGCGTGAAGTAAAGCGAGTTGGTTATATTGTTATTTCAAGCGATCGTGGCCTTTGCGGTGGCTTGAACACCAATGCGTTCAAAGTGACCGTTAAAGCCATGGTGGGGTGGAAGAAGCAGAATGTTGATATCGACTTTTGCGCAGTGGGTGGCAAGGCGACCTCGTTCTTCAATAACTATGGTGGCAATGTGGTTGCTGCGGTACGTGGCATGGGTGACGCGCCAGAGCTGGAAAATGTTATTGGTGCTGTCAAAGTCATGCTGGATAAATTCGCCAGTGCTGAGATTGATCGTTTGTATATCGTCAGCAATACGTTTGTGAATACCATGACACAGGTGCCAACGATAGCGCAGTTACTGCCACTCGAAGCCTCAGAGAATAAAGAGTTCAAGCATCACTGGGATTACATCTACGAGCCCCAGGCACAGGAATTGTTGGACGGTCTGCTGACCCGCTATATGGAGTCACAGGTTTTTCAGGCGGTAGTAGAGAACAAAGCCTGTGAGCAGGCCGCACGAATGCTGGCCATGAAGAGCGCAACAGACAATGCCGGAGACCTGATTCAGGATCTGCAGCTGGTCTACAACAAGGCGCGTCAGGCATCGATTACGCAAGAACTGTCCGAGATAGTAGGCGGCGCCGCAGCAGTATAAGCGCGCCGGTCGGGATGCAGGAAACATAAAGCTAATTCAAAAGTTGTTAAAGATTTATTAAAGAGGAACCGGACATGAGCGGTCGCATCGTACAAATTATTGGTGCTGTAATCGACGTACAATTCCCACGGGAATCAGTGCCTAAAATTTATGACGCACTGAAAATCGTCAGCAAAGACATCACACTGGAAGTGCAGCAGCAATTAGGCGACGGGGTGGTACGTACAATTGCAATGGGTAGTACGGAAGGTCTGTCGCGAGGACTGGATGTGACAGATACAGGTGCGCCGATCTCTGTTCCGGTTGGTCTGGAAACTCTTGGCCGCATCATGGATGTGCTGGGCAACCCCATTGATGAGCGTGGCCCGATTGGTGAACAGGATCGTATGCCGATTCACCGTAAAGCGCCGGCCTATGAAGAACTGGCAGCCTCAAATGAACTGCTGGAAACCGGCATTAAAGTTATCGACCTTATCTGTCCGTTTGCCAAAGGCGGTAAAGTGGGCCTTTTCGGTGGTGCGGGTGTAGGTAAAACCGTAAACATGATGGAGTTGATCAACAACATCGCAAAAGCGCACAGCGGCCTGTCTGTGTTTGCCGGAGTAGGTGAGCGAACTCGAGAAGGTAATGACTTCTACCACGAGATGCAGGAATCCAAAGTAATCGACATGGACAATCTGCAGAACTCTAAAGTGGCGATGGTATACGGCCAGATGAATGAGCCACCCGGCAACCGTCTGCGTGTAGCGTTGACGGGTCTGACCATGGCCGAAAAATTCCGTGACGAAGGCCGTGACGTACTGTTCTTCGTAGATAATATTTACCGATACACACTCGCGGGAACGGAAGTATCAGCACTTCTGGGTCGTATGCCATCAGCGGTAGGGTATCAGCCAACTCTGGCAGAAGAGATGGGTGTACTGCAGGAACGTATTACCTCCACCAAGACCGGATCAATCACTTCAATTCAGGCCGTGTACGTACCAGCGGACGATTTGACTGACCCATCACCGGCAACCACCTTCGCCCACCTTGATGCGACCGTGGTACTGTCACGCTCAATCGCTGAGCTGGGTATTTACCCGGCGATTGATCCACTGGACTCAACGTCACGTCAGCTGGACCCGCTGGTTATTGGACAGGAACATTATGATGTAGCACGTGGCGTGCAGTCAGTATTGCAGCGTTACAAAGAGCTGAAAGACATTATCGCGATTCTGGGTATGGATGAGCTGTCAGAAGAAGACAAGCAGACCGTATCCCGCGCCCGTAAAATACAGCGCTTCCTGTCGCAGCCTTTCTTCGTGGCAGAAATATTTACCAACACCCCTGGCAAATACGTTTCGCTGAAAGACACGATTGCAGGATTCAAAGGCATTCTTCAGGGCGATTACGACCATATCCCTGAGCAGGCTTTTAACATGGTAGGCAGCATCGACGAAGTGCTGGAAAAGGCCAAAAACCTGAAATAACGTCCCATCAGGAAACGCGTTGACAGAAACGCTGAGAGAAGAGAAGAGAAGACTATGGCGATGACAATGCATTGCGACATCGTAAGTGCAGAGCGACAGATTTTTTCCGGAATTGTTGAGCTGGTAGTGGCAACCGGAACCCTGGGAGATCTTGGTGTGGTACCTGGGCACGCGCCTTTGCTGACGGCATTGATTCCGGGGCCGGTACGCGTAGTGTTGCCTGGAGATAAGGAAGAAGTCTACTACGTGTCGGGCGGTTTTCTTGAGGTGCAAAGTGGCATTGTCACCGTACTGGCAGATATCGCTATTCGAGCGGCAGACGTTAGTGAAGCCGCGGCTCTGGAAGCAATCAAAGATGCTGAACGTGCGATAGCTAATAAGGGTGCAGAGTTTGAGTACGGGCGCGCAGCTGCCCAGCTCGCTGAAGCGGTTGCACAGCTGCGAGCGCTGCGTCAAATGCGTAAATAGTTTTTACTTTAATAGGGAAAAACGGTAAAAAGGGTGGCTCTGCTACCCTTTTTTTTCGACTGCAAAATTCACGGAAATCATCATGTTGCTGGAAGTTATTGTCCTTGCCGCAGGCAAAGGTACACGGATGTATTCAGATATCCCGAAAGTTCTGCACAGGGTTGGCGGCAAATCGATGCTTGACCATGTGGTTGATGCCGCGGCGGAACTCAAAGCCACAAAAACGCATCTGGTAACCGGCTACCAGGGCGAACTCGTCAGGCAGAGCTTCGCCGCAGATTCAACACTCAACTGGGTAGAGCAAACTGAACAGTTGGGGACGGGTCACGCAGTTATGCAGGTATTACCTCATTTACAGAAAAACAGCACGGTGCTAATTTTATACGGTGATGTGCCTTTGCTGAAAACCGGAACGTTGCTGCAGTTACTGGAAAAAACCCGCAAAGCAGCCGTCGCAGTACTTACACTTATTACGGACACGCCCTATGGGCTCGGCAGAATTGTGCGTGACGAACATGGCACCGCTACAGCCATTGTGGAAGAAAAAGATGCCAGCGAAGAACAGCGGAAGATTACTGAAATCAACAGCGGCATCATCGCAGTATCAGCAGTGCACCTCACACGCTGGTTGGCGCGACTGACTACAGGAAACGCACAAGGCGAATATTATCTGACCGATATCATCGGGCTTGCACACAGCGACGGCGACGCAATAGAAACAATGATCATCGAAGATGCCTTTCAAGTACAGGGAGTAAATAACAGATTGCAACTGGCCGAATTGGAACGCCATTATCAAATTGAGCGAGCTAAAAATATTGCGCTGCAAGGTGTGACTCTGGCCGATCCGCAGCGCCTGGATATACGCGGGGAGCCGGAGTTTGGAAAAGATGTCGAAATTGATATCAACGTTATTCTGGAAGGTGACGTTAAAATTGGAAATAGAGTAAAAATTGGCGCCAATGTCATTATCCGTAATTCTACTATCGGCGATGGGTCAACGATTCTCCCTAACTCTATTGTCGAAGGGGCACAGATCAGATCCAACTGTTCAGTAGGGCCCTTCGCCAGAATCAGGCCTGGAACAATCCTCGAAGACAAAGCAAAGATTGGCAATTTCGTCGAGACTAAAAAGGCACATATAGGAAAAGGCAGCAAGGTCAGCCATCTCAGTTATATTGGCGATGCTACTCTGGGCGAGAATGTTAATGTCGGTGCGGGAACCATTACCTGCAATTACGATGGTGTAAATAAATATCAGACTGAAATCAGCGATGGCGTTTTCGTCGGTTCAAATACGGCATTGGTTGCGCCGGTAAAGATCGGCGAAGATGCGACCATAGCGGCAGGCTCCACAATTACCGGCAACGTTCCCAGTGAGAATCTGGCAGTTGCGCGCGGTCGCCAAAGAAATATTGAAGGATGGCAGAGGCCATTAAAAAAACAGGATTAAGAGGTTTTTATGTGTGGAATTGTTGGCGCTGTCGCACAGCGTGAAGTCCCAGAGATTCTTCTGGAAGGCCTGAAAAGACTGGAGTACCGCGGTTATGATTCCGCCGGTATGGCGTTGATCAATGAGCGGACCAATAAAATTGCCTGTCTGAAAGCGGTAGGCAAGGTAGAGAAACTGGCGCAGTCTTTAAACCGGACGCCATTGACCGGGAAACTCGGTATAGCGCATACCCGTTGGGCTACCCACGGTGTCCCCAGCGAAGCGAATGCGCATCCACACATCTCTGGCTCTGAGGTGGCGCTGGTACACAATGGCATCATTGAAAATTACGAAGCGCTGCGCAAACAGTTGAAAGAAGAAGGCTACCAGTTCATTACTGAAACGGACACGGAAGTTATCGTGCATCTAATTCATCAGGCCTGCGTTGATAGCAAGGTGACGCTGCTGGAAGCTGTCACCAAAACAGTTAAAAAGCTACATGGTGCTTATGGCCTGTGTGTAATCAGCGAGAAATTCCCTGATCGGATAGTTGCTGCGCGCAGTGGCAGTCCACTTGTTATCGGTGTTGGTATCGGCGAAAACTTTATCGCCTCGGATGCCCTAGCACTGGGACAGGTGACCGATCGTTATATCTATCTTGAGGAAGGCGATATTGCTGAGCTTACTCTGGACAGTTACAGCATCTGGCAAGACGGTGTTCGCGTTGAGCGGCCGATAACCCAGATCAGCAGCGAACTGGCCGAAATCGATAAAGGACTCCATGGTCACTTTATGCTCAAGGAAATCCATGAGCAGGCGAGGGCGGTAAAAAACACCCTCAATGGCAGAATCAGTGAACGGCAGGTATTGGAAGAAGCATTCGGTGTAAAGGCGAAAGCAATTTTTGATCAGGTAAAAAGTGTGCAGATTGTTGCCTGTGGCACGAGTTCGCATGCCGGGCTGATCACCAAATACTGGCTGGAAAATATCGCAAAGATGCCGTGCAATGTCGATATTGCCAGCGACTACCGCTACCGGAATATCGTGGTGCAGGAAGGCACCCTGTTTGTCACTATTTCCCAGTCAGGTGAAACCGCCGATACTCTGGCGGCCCTGCGTTTTGCGAAGCAGGCCAACTATGTGGGGCACTTGGCTATCTGTAATGTCGCTACCAGTTCACTGGTACGCGAATCCGACTTCAGCCTGCTGACCATAGCCGGCCGCGAGATAGGCGTGGCATCAACCAAAGCATTCACTACCCAGCTGTGCGCACTGCTGTTAATGACTATTGTGCTGGGCCGCCGCAATGGGCTTTCTGAACAGGAAGAGGCTGGCTATGTTAAAGACCTGCATGCCTTGCCGGGCTTGATAAACAAGACTCTTGAACTGGACCGCGAAATCCAGCTGTTGTCCCGCAGCCTAGCCGACAAACAGCATGCGCTGTTCCTTGGCCGTGGTATCCAGTATCCGGTGGCCAAAGAAGGCGCGTTGAAGCTGAAGGAAATTTCTTATATTCACGCTGAGGCCTATCCGGCCGGAGAGTTAAAACATGGCCCGCTGGCGCTGGTAGACGATAAAATGCCAGTGATTGCAGTTGCACCCAATGACGAACTGCTGGGTAAGCTCAAAGCTAATCTGCAGGAAGTGAGTGCCCGCGGTGGTCAATTGATCGTGTTTGCAGATGAGTCCGCCGGATTTGAGAATGATGCCGGCTGCAAAGTGATTAATGTGCCTGCGGTGCCGGACGTGCTGGCGCCGATTATTTACACTATTCCCTTACAGTTGCTGTCTTATCACGTTGCTATCCTTAAAGGCACTGACGTAGATCACCCGCGTAATCTTGCTAAATCGGTGACTGTTGAGTAGAGGTAGCACTGCTTCCGGGAACCGCACGTATATTTCGAAAAGCCAGACCAGATTGATGACCGCGTTTACGACCTCTATGATAAGTACTGCCATGGTTATATTGATCAGCAGCAGTTCTTTAAACGGGCAGCGGCAATTTCCATCGGTGGTATCTCTGCTCTGGCTATGGCTGAAGCCTTGCTCCCGAACTACGCGCAGGCGCAGCTTATCTCATTCACAGACCAGCGGATCAAGGCCAGATACGTTGAGCACCCATCGTCCGGAGGAAATTTTGGAATGATGCGGGGCTACTTTGTGAGCCCTGCAGGCCATCATGCAGTCTCAGGGAGAAAGCTATCGGAGGAAGACATCAGTGCGTGAACAGGGGTAAAACGAGTAATGTCAACCGACGGTCAATCGCCAAGATAATTGACGCTGAATCGGTATTCACATTGGGCTGGAATATGCACTTCGTTTTGATTGGTACCCAACAGTAAATGAGCCATTCATGAATGAGCTTGTTGAAGAGGTGCTAAAGGCCCAGCCATGACAATGAACTCTGTGATGGGGCTCACAATATTACAGGGGTTGCCGTGTCAACGCTAAATAGAAATGTCCCTTTTCTCCTGCGCTACTCCTATTACAGGCTAACGTTACGCCCCTCGGTGGCGGACTTGCCGTCGGGGTATTTCCTCCAAGGGTGATCCAATGCTGGTTTGTGTTCCTTATTGTTTGTTGCGTTGCGCTTTGCCATTGCATTGTCCACCCGCGTATTGACCGTCTTGCCATCTGCTTCGGCTGCCTGTCTTTGCGCCTTGGTCAGTACCGTATAGCTGAGTTTGCGTTTGCGCCAGCGTAGTTCCTGGGTGCCATCAAAGTGTTGGTGCAGGGTGATTCTGGCGCCCCGCATTCCCAATCCCGTCCCGCTGGTTTCCACTTGCATCAACCGGCCTGCGGGCTGTTGGCGTGGATACATTCGATGCCCAGTTCCCGTGCTGCGCGTGAGAACTGCGTTTCCGCCTCGGGATCGGCCTCTTTGGCGTTGATACGGAAGATGCTGTGTTTGTCGCTATACAGCGCCGCTGGCACACCGTGGGCTGCGATGTGGTCATGCAGGACGTGCATGTAACCCAGCGTGGTTTCGGTGGGGGTAAAGCGCAGTTGCATCAAGTTGCCGGTGGCATCGTCAATAAAGACCAGCAAGGTGCAGGCTTCGCTTCGCCCCTCGAACCAGTCGTGTGGGGAGCCGTCGATCTGGATCAGCTCGCCCAGCCTAGAGCGCCGCTCACGCATGGGATGCACGCATATCTTGGCACCTTTCCGGGGCTTCCAGTAGCCCGCTGCAATCATGAGCTGGCGGGTGCTCTCGACCGAGAGAGTGATGTCGTGGCGCTCAAGCAGCTTCTCATTG
>Ga0335398_10000227_pt1 | contig 95325 bp, 70 predicted proteins | sample BON03_FD_205742 | JGI IMG/M metagenome (GOLD analysis project Ga0335398, IMG submission 205742) | Freshwater microbial communities from Lake Bonney liftoff mats and glacier meltwater in Antarctica - BON-03 (spades assembly) (version 2) | ecosystem: Environmental > Aquatic > Freshwater > Ice >... | reverse complement strand
CGCGGATTTGATTACCTGGCAAAGGTGATAACGGGAGTTCAATTCAAAGACGGAATCGAGGTGACAAAAGCCAATCAGAAGGCCGCTTGATTCGACTGGCTAAACACCAGAATTGACAATAACTCTGTTCCTGTTTCTTGCCGCCTTTGCAGAGATCAAGCAGACCCAGCTGGTACGCGGTTATCTCAGTCCATTGGAAGGTGAAACCAAAATCTACAGTGCTCGGGTTGGCGTCTTTCAGAACATAGTCAGTCATGAGGGCCAGTATGTGCAGGCGGGAGATATCCTGGCCACAGTAACAGACAGTCAGTTTGATGCCGCTGGCAAGCAGACCAGCAGCGTGTTGCTGGAACATCTTGATAAGCAAAAAACGCATCTGCTGGACCAGCTGAATCTGATTCATAAACGTGCTCGATTAAATGCAGAGCAGTTGCACAGCCGGGCTGAGGTCTACGAACGCGAACTTGCGCTGCTGCATGAAGAGAACCAGGTGCTGATGCGGCGGCTGGAACTTGCTGAGCAGGAGTACAACAGTAATCGGGTCCTGTTACAACGAGGAGCGATTTCACTTTCTGAACATAATCAAAAACTGTCTGCATATTATAATTTCCTGCAGGCCAGCAAGACTAATCTGTTGCAGATTGAAAGCAAACAGCTGAGCCTGACAGATGCCCGGCAGCAACTGGAACTGCATCCGATGCTTATCCAAGATGAACTGTTGGGGGTTGAAAGTGCGCTGTCTCAGCTAAGCGCCAGACGTCAGGAGCTTGAATCAAGCAGCACATTTACCATCACGGCACCGGTCGATGGCAATGTCTTCAACCTCTTGTCCAGTGCCGGTAATTATGCTGACCCGAGAGTGCCTCTGCTCACACTTATTCCGGCCACCTACACGCTGGAAGCTTTGTTGTACCTGCCCTCCCGCGCCCTTGGAAAAGTTGAATCCGGACAGCTATTGATGTTGTCCTACGATGCGTATCCCTACCAGACCTATGGCCGATTCAGCGCTCAAATTACCAGTATAAGTGAGACCGTGCTGGACCCCAGAGAGTTTCTGATTCCGATCGAATTACCGGAGCCGGTTTACCTGCTCAAAGCACAGTTACAGCAGCAATATGTCAACGACCCGAAGCTGCGCCAATTGCGCTCTGGTATGCAGTTTTCAGCTGAAATTCATACCGATACGCAGACTATCCTGCAGCGCCTGTTTAAGCCGTTCACCAGCCTTGGCAGAAAACTATGATGGATAAACTGTTTCGTGCCGGTAATAAACTGCCGATCATTCTTCAGGCCGAACGGACTGAATGTGGACTGGCCTGCATCGCCATGATTGCCGCATACTTCGGTCGACATATCGATCTGAACACCTTAAGAAGGGATTACACAGTTTCAAGCAGAGGCGCCAACCTGAACGATATTATTAATGTCGCCAATGCGCTGGGGCTAAGCAGCAGATCGTTAAGACTGGAACCTGCCGACTTGAACAAGCTGCAACTGCCAGCCGTGCTGCATTGGGATATGAATCATTTTGTGGTACTGCGCAAGATCAACAAAAACACCCTGACCCTCCATGATCCGGCCGTTGGTGAACGCCATTACTCATTCACTGAAATCGGCAGCCATTTTACCGGTATTGCGGTGGAGCTTATGCCTGCGGCTGGCTTTAAACGTCAGACCCAGGTGCTGCGTTCACGGCTGCAGGATTTATTTGAGCGTACCGCAGGATTTTACTCGGCGGTAGCACAGCTGTTCATTTTGTCGCTGTTAATACAACTGGCATCAATTGGCAGCGCCTTCTATATGCAACTGGTGATTGATGAGGGCCTGGCCAAACAGGATGCTGATTTTCTGGCGATGATCGCGATTGGATTTTTCATGCTGGCGGTGACGACTGTGGCGATGCATTATGCCCGCTCGCAGGTCCAGCTGTATTTTGCCAATCAACTGGGTTTTCAGATGGCCGGCAATGTGTTTAACCATTTGATGAGCCTGCCGGTTGAATATTTTGAAAAGCGGCATGTCGGCGATCTGGTTTCGCGTTTTGGTTCAATCCACGAGATTCGCCGCATTATTACCGAAGACCTGATTACCGTGGTGCTGGATGGCGTGTTTGCAATTCTGACCCTGTCAGTGATGTTTTACTTTAATACGATGCTTGCCTTCGTGGTGCTGGTGTTCGTACTGATTACAACGGTTTTAAAGATTGCATTGATTCCGCGAATTCAGGCTCTGCAGGAAAAAAAGATCATCGCTGATGCGAAGACCAGCACGAATCTGATGGAGAACATGCGCACCATCGAAATCATTAAATTCTACTGCCGCGAATTACCCCGGATTGCACTGTGGCGCAATTACTATGCGGATCAAATTAACAGTCTTGTGGTACTGACCAGGTTCAATATCAATATTGAGACTGTGTACGGTGTGCTTTATGGTCTGGAGAACGTGCTGATTATTTATCTGGCCGCACTGTTGGTGCTGGATGGTCAGATAACGCTGGGTTTTCTCAGCGCCTTCATCGCACTGAAGGGAAACTTCTCTTCTTCGATAAAATCCTTCGTCGATAAGATAGTGCAGATCCGACTGGTGAAACTGCAGCTCGAACGAGTCTCTGATATAAGCTGCTCAGAAAAAGAATTTGAAAATTTACATATGCCAAAACTGCGGCAACCCATCGCCGGTAGTTTGAGCCTGGAGAATATTTCGTACTCGTATCCAGGCACTGATGTACCGGTAGTCCATGATGTAAATCTGCACTTTAAAGCGGGTGAGATCATCGCACTAACAGGCCCTTCGGGTTCGGGTAAATCAACGCTGTTGAAAGTGATGGCAGGGCTGCTGGAACCCACTAATGGGGTATTGAAAGTGGACGGCTTCGATATTCGGCAGACCGGGCTGCGGCAGTTCCGTAATGTTTGTGCCGGGGTGCTGCAAACTGATCAGCTGTTATCTGGCTCAATCATGGACAACATTACGCTGTTTGCGGATGACGTGGATTATCCGCTGCTGCTGCGATCGGGTCGCATGGCACATATTGACGAGTTTCTGCACACCCTGCCGATGGGCTACAACAGTCAGATTGGCGATATGGGATCAATCATGTCTGCGGGTCAGGGGCAGCGGGTATTGCTGGCGCGTGCATTTTACAAAAATCCGCGCGTGCTGTTTCTCGATGAAGCGACTGCAAATCTTGATCCACAGATAGAAGGGTTGATTCTGCAGGAAATTGCAAAGCTGAAAATTACCACCATATTCGTGACACACCGCCCGGCCCCGATGGCAATAGCACATCGGGTATTCCGGTGCATGCAGGGTGGTGTTGAAGAAACGAAAACCTGCTGACTATCTGCTGTGACCGTGCCGCACCGCTGTCACCTCAGCCATAATGGCAATCGCAATTTCGGCAGGGGTTTTGCTGCCTATCTGAAATCCTATCGGCGCATGCAGGCGATCAATCTCGGCTGCACTCAAGCCCAGTTCAGGCAGACGCAATCTGCGGTTCTCTGAGGTTTTTTCAGAACCCATGGCGCCAATATAAAATGCATCGGTCTTAAGTGCTTCCATCAACGCCATATCATCCACGCGAGGGTCATGTGCGAGCGCAATGATACCGCTGAAGGGATTGCTGAAACTGTCACGGACAATATCATCGGGTAATTCAGGGCTAAGCTGCACCCCATCCACATGCCAGTTTTCCAGATAAGCAGGTCGCGGATCGCACAAAGTCACTTCATACTCCAGCGCCAGCGCCATCTCAGCCACATATCGGGCAACATCTCCGGCGCCCAGCAATAGCAGGCGATACTTCGGGCTCAGACTGTGTACCAGCCTTTCCTCGTTATATTCGACGGCTTCATCGGCTGAGGAATTGCGAGCACTGATGGTGCCGTCGCGCAGATCCACTACCCGGCTGATGCGTTGATGGTTCTCCAGCGCATTATGCAAGGTGCTGAATACCTGCTGGCTTGCAGAACCAGCGCTGATAAATTCCAGCAGGACGTGCAACTGCCCGCCGCAGGGCAAGCGCAGACGCGCCGCTTCTTCCGCATTTATTCCATACTTTACCAGGAAGGGTCGCCCTTCCAGATCAAATTGAGCTTTAAGACTGCCATCGCGTAACTGCTGTAGAAAATCTTCCTCAATGCAACCACCCGAGATTGATCCAATCAGTTCGCCATCAAGGGTACAGGCCATCATCGAGCCGATCGGCCGTGGAGAAGAACCCCAGGTCTTTAAAATTGTGCACATCCAGACCGCTTTGCCAGCATCAAGCCATTGCGATACATGGGAGATTATCTGCTGTTGACTGCTTTGCATAAGGTGTTTCCAGAGAACTTCAGGGTATGTTTGGTCGGGTCTTGCGCTGTCAGAGTCCCAGTTCTGCTCTAAGATCAGTCACTGAACTGACGACCGAGCGTGGACCGAATTTCTTGAGGGTAAGTTCATTATGGGCTCCCCACTGCACACCAATGGCCGGCATGCCGATGCGTTGAGCCATTTCAAGATCGTAGCTGGTATCGCCAATCATTAAAGCCTCATCCGCACAAATATCATAAAAACGGATTATTTCTTCCAGCATTGTCGGGTCGGGCTTGGAGCGTGTTTCGTCAGCGCAGCGGGTAACCTGGAAGTGCGTGTGCAGACCACTCGATACTAAAGCCGCATCAAGTCCCCTGCGGCTTTTTCCCGTTGCTACGGCACGGCCAAGACCAGCGTTGCCCAGATCAGCCAGCACTTCAGCCATACCTTTGAAGACATGTTGCGGTGTAGTGGGTTTTGAAAAAAACCAGCGGCTGTAGCCTTCGCGGATGTCCTGCATTTGTTGAGAACTGATCCCAGGATAGAGCGACTTCAGCGCTTCCACCATTCCTAAACCAATAATATTTCTATAGGCAATGCGCTCAAGTGTTGGGAATCCGAGTTCTTCAGCTGCGGCGTGCAGACTCTCCGCGATATGTTCCACAGAATCTACCAGAGTTCCATCCCAGTCAAAAATAACCACCTTCAAAGACATCATAAATCCTTAATATTCATAACTTTAATCTAAGTAGTTAAGGTTAAATCTTTTAAGCCAATGCAAAGGGAACGGCTGCCCGCTCCAGCGCCAGCAGATGTTCTTTGGTAGCCAGGCCGCCTCCAAATCCCACCAACTTTCCGGTGCTGCCTATTACCCGGTGGCAGGGAATCACGATTGGCAATGGATTCAGACCATTAGCTGCACCAACCGCCCTGCTTGCAGCAGGCTGGCCGATTACCGCAGCAATCTCACCGTAGCTGCGGGTTTCACCATAGGGTATCTGCAGCAATGCCTGCCAGACCAGTTGCTGAAAAGGCGTACCCTGAGGAGTCAGTGCTAAATCAAACTGTTGCAGATCACCGGCGAAATAAGCACTCAACTGCTCTTTCTCCTGTTGAAACACATCGTTGCGGCGCAGCCAGTCAGTCTGAGGTTTTTTGGCTGCCTTGCCATCAGGAAAACCAATCAGATGAAGTGACTTACCATCGCCCGCCAGCAGCAGACTGCCGACCGGTGATTCCAAATAGCTGTAATAGATTTCAGTCATAGCCTGATGTTCTGCCTGATGTTCTGCCTGATGTTCTGACAGGTAAGCGAAAGTTTAAACCAGTGCGTGTTTGGAAACCTGCACCGGCTGCAATATTACTGCCCCGCGTCTCTGTCTTCGGTAGCGCGGGATACAACGTAAGCCCGAATTGCCTCGGCATCGTCACCTTGCAGTACGCTGGCAAAAGAGACCATTCCGCCAGACTCCAGTTCACCATCAACGACAACAGCACTCCACAGCTCAGCGGTATTCAAACGCGGGCTGTAACGCAGATCCGGGAAGGTGCCGCCACTGTCACTGACTGCCGCTGGGCCGTGACAGACGCTGCACAGGCGACCATAAACTTGCTCGCCCTGAGCGATGGTTTCATGCGATGCCGTCATCGTTGGTGGATTCAGCACTCTCTCACCACCGGTCTGAGCCTCATCACTGATAATTTGATTGGGCAGGCTGACTGAAGCGCCCAGTTTATACACCAGCATGCGTGAGTTATTCGTAGACGACTGAGTAGTACGACCAACTACACCAGGGCCGCTCTGTGGCAATGATCTTGCACCGGAAAGCACGGCTATATACTGCTCACCATCGACCCTATAGCTCACGGGGGCGGCGATTGTTGAAGCCTGAGTAATCGCCGACCAGACGCGCTCGCCGGTATCATCCCGGTAAGCAACCAACTCACCGGCAGCATTGCCCTGAAATACCAGGCCACCAGCCGTGCTAAGTACGCCTGCCGATTCGCTGGCATGCTCCCACTCTGCCCGCCAGACTTCCTGTTGCCGTACCGGATCCCATGCCAGCAGATAGGATTTGCGCTCAGGCACTGCATCACCCGCGGCGGCAATCACTGCACTGCCGGCAGCAAAGTCAGTACCGGTATTCCAGCCGCGCTCTGAACGAATGAAATCCGTTTCAGGCACATAGGCCATAAACTGTTCGCGCGAAGGAATATAAACCAGATTGGTTTTAGGACTAAATGACATCGGATGCCAGTTATGACCACCCTGCGGTCCAGGCTGAATGATTGCAGGAACGCCGGTTTCATCATAGCGCGCACCTGGAATTTCAACAGGCCGACCGGTTTCTATATCAATATGGGTGGCCCAGTTAACCGGCACAAAGTTCTCTGCTGAAATCAGTCGGCCAGTGGCTGCATCCAGCACATAGAAGAAACCGTTTTTGGGAGCCTGCATCACCACCTTGCGCTCCACTCCGCCGATCATCAGATTTGCGACAATCATCTGCTGAACCGCAGTGTAATCCCAGGTTTCGCCAGGTGTAGTCTGGTAGTGCCAGACATAGCTGCCATCGTCAGGATTGATCGCAACAATCGCAGTCAGAAACAGATTATCGCCACCACCAGGGCTGCGCAGCGTCTGATTCCAGGGTGAGCCGTTGCCAACACCGACATATAAGAGATTCAACTCAGCATCATAAGCCAGCGAATCCCAGACCGTGCCGCCGCCGCCCTGTAACCACCATTCACCGTTCCATGTTTTTGCTGCCCATTCCAGCTCCGGCTGTTCAAAGCCATCGGCAGGATTACCAGGGATGGTGTAATAACGCCAGTCCATTGCACCGGTATCAGCGTCGTAGGCGGTGATATACCCGCGCACACCATATTCAGCACCGCCATTGCCGATAATGACCTTGCCTTTAATAATTCTGGGCGCACCGGTAATGGTATAAGGCTGACTTTGATCTACGGTGACAACATCCCAGAGTTTGGCGCCGGTTTTAGAATCCAGCGCGATCAGGCGCCCGTCGATGGTGCCAACAAAAACCTTGCCATCCCAGACTGCCACGCCACGGTTGACCACATCACAACAGGCATCTACGCCTTTAGCCGGTGGCACTTCCGGATCGAATTCCCAGAGCTTGCGACCGGTGCGCGCATCATAGGCTTTGACCATACTCCACGCGGTGCTGACATAGAGCGCACCATCAACCACAATCGGTGTGGCTTCCTGACCGCGGCTGCTGTCGATTTCAGCATGCCAGGCCAGACCAAGCTGAGCTACTGTATCAAGATTGATCTGATCAAGTGGGCTGAAGCGTTGTTCACCATAGTCACGACCCGTTGACATCCAGTTGTCAGGTTCGCTATCCGCTGCAACCAGACGGGTTTCGTTTACCGCTGCACGATAATCCGTAGCAGGACGAACCGCTGCTGCGACTGGAGAGTCTGGCTGAACAGTTTCGGTAGCCTGATCATCGGCTGGACCGCAGGCGGCAAGAAGAGTTGCCGCAGCCATCATCGAGAGCAGTGCCGGGAATTTTATTGTCATTTTAATTTCACCTCTGTATTGAGCAAACTTGGAATTCCACACGAGTAAAACTACGTATCTTATTGTAATTAATTAATTTTCAGGCAATTTAAATACCAGAACCACATTACCCGGAATCTGCCCAAGCCTGGCATAGCCGGAATTAACAATCATATAGTCAGCGCTGAGCGACCGGCCCGGTCGCATCGAAGGACACAAATTTAAACCCGGTCACTGCTCAGTATTTGCTTAACTGAGCGTCACATTCGAAACCGTCTGATATTACCTCAATCACTATTTAAAGCGAACCGAGCTCTTGGAAAAATACCACCGGCGACCTGCAGCACACGACCAACAGCTGTGAAATAAGCTCTGACAACGACTAATCAGCCACTCACCGGAGTGTGTCGACACTACCCAGAAACAGGGCGCTGGTGTATAGTTCCGCCCTGTTTTAACCTTCAAAGACAGCGCCAGCAGCGCTGCATGCCCACGGATGCTTCCTGATGAGTGACAAAGATAATCGTAAATATTCCAGTCAGGTCGTAGACGGCGTTCAACACGCACCCAGCCGCGCCATGTTACGCGCCGTTGGCTTCGACGATGCCGACTTCAAAAAGCCGCAGATTGGCATCGCCTCCACCTGGAGCATGGTCACACCCTGCAATATGCATATCAATAAACTGGCCGAGGAAGTTAACCGCAGCGTGGATGCGGCTGCAGGCAAGGGCATTATCTATAACACCATTACTGTCTCCGATGGTATCTCCATGGGCACTGAGGGCATGAAGTACTCGCTGGTTTCACGCGAGGTCATTGCCGACTCCATTGAATCGGTATCCGCTTGTATGGGCCATGACGGCATCATCGCTATCGGCGGCTGTGATAAGAACATGCCCGGCTGCCTTATGGGAATGGCGCGCCTGAACCGCCCGTCAATTTTCATTTATGGCGGCACCATTCAACCCGGAAAGAATCACACTGACATCGTGTCCGTATTCGAAGCCGTCGGTGGTCACGCCAACGGCACCGTCTCTGATATTCAATTAAAAAATATCGAAGAGACGGCAATACCAGGCCCTGGCTCCTGCGGCGGCATGTACACTGCCAATACCATGGCGTCAGCGATTGAGGCGCTGGGCATGAGTCTGCCGAACAGTTCGGCTCAGGATGCCATCTCAGACGATAAAATTGATGACTGTCTGCGCGCTGGCGAAGCGATCATGAATCTGGTCAACAAGGATATCAAACCATCCGACATCATGACCAAAGCAGCGTTCGAGAATTCCATTAAAGTGGTGATCGCGCTGGGTGGCTCGACCAATGCGGTCATGCATCTGATTGCGATGGCTCACACCATCGGCGTCGAATTGGCACTGGATGACTTTACCCGCATTGGTAAAGTCACACCGATGCTGGCAGATCTGCGTCCCAGCGGCCGTTTTCTGATGTCTGAGCTGATTAAAATCGGCGGCATTCAACCCTTGATGAAAATGATGCTCGATAACAACATGCTTGATGGCAGTTGCATGACGGTAACCGGACAGACTATGGCCGAAAATCTTGCTAATGTGCAGCCCTACCCTGAAGGCCAGGAAATAATCCGACCGTTGGATAATCCGATCAAGGCAGACAGCCATCTGGTTATATTAAGAGGCAATCTGGCCCCTGAAGGCGCGGTCGCAAAAATCACTGGCAAAGAAGGACTGACATTTACCGGCACCGCGCGCGTCTTCCATTCCGAAGAAGATTCACTGCGTGGCATTCTGGATGGAACAGTTGTTAAAGGTGACGTACTGATAATCCGTTATGAAGGCCCTAAAGGTGCCCCGGGAATGCGCGAAATGTTGAGTCCCACCTCGGCCATTATGGGCAAGGGTCTGGGCTTGGAAGTCGCGTTGATTACCGACGGCCGTTTCTCCGGCGGCAGCCATGGCTTTGTCGTTGGTCATGTGACACCTGAAGCCATCGAAGGTGGCCCCATCGCGATTGTCCAGAATGGTGATCGCATCACCATCGATGCAGAACAGCAGGAAGTGACGCTGCATCTGAGTGATGATGAGATTGCTGCACGCCTTGTTGCATGGCAGAAACCCGCCACACGTTATACCCGCGGTGTGCTGGCCAAGTACGCTAAGACTGTGTCATCAGCTTCCGAAGGAGCAGTAACTGATAAATACCTGTAACCTGATACTTTAATCTGAAGTAAAGCGGCCATGCTGACTATCTATGAATTGAATAAAGAAAATTACCTGATCCCTTCTCAGGCTCAGGACAATCTTAAACTGCATGCGCTCAGTAACGCCCTGTGGCTTGATCTCGTCGATCCTACGGAAGAGGAACGGGCGTTGATGGAAACTCAGCATCGACTGCCTTTGCCGGAAACTGAGGATGTTGAGGAAATCGAGGCCAGCGCGCGTTCTTATCAGGACGAAGCCGGCCTGCACATCCATTCGCTGTTTCTGCACACGGTTGAAGACCGTCGTCGTAACTCATCGGTCGCGTTTACACTGCACGAGGGTCAGTTAATAACCTTGCGTGAGCGTGAAATTCCTGCCTTTCGATTAATGCGTATGCGGGCCAAGCGCCAACCTGGCATGGCCCTGGATGCGGTATCTATCCTGCTGGCCTTATTTGAAATAAAAATCGACGATCTCGCCGACACGCTCGAAGAGGTTTATACCGGCCTCGAGCGCACCAGCAATCATGTACTGGAAGAAAACGATGATCCTATCGAATCCGATATTGATGAACTGGCCATGCATGAGGATACCAATGGTAAGGTCCGCCTGTGTCTGCTGGACACACAGCGCGCTCTGACCTTCCTGCTGCGCCATGGCAAACTTTCTGCAGACCATGCAGAGACCGCGCGTGAACTGTTGCGTGATATTGAGTCTCTATTGCCGCATAACAGTTTTGTATTCGATAAGATTAACTTTTTGATGAATGCCGCGATGGGATTCATCAGTATCGAACAGAACAAAATTATCAAGATATTCTCTATCGCTGCAGTGGTGTTCCTGCCCCCTACCATGATCGCCAGTATTTACGGAATGAATTTTGCGTTGATGCCTGAACTGAACTGGGGTCTGGGTTACCCCTGGGCGCTGGGACTGATGGCGTTATCAGGTGTCACTCCTTATCTGTTATTCAAGCGCAAAGGCTGGCTGTAAGCAAAGCCACATGCAGCCGCGTAGAGGCTCTTGTAAACTGCGTTGTAGAGTTACTGACTGTTGAGTTAAGCTGGGCCTTTTAAACTTGTCGATATCGGAGTCTGTCAAACATGAAAATCCGCTACCTGCCTGCTCTCCTCCTGCTACTCAGCCAGACATCGTTTGCACAGCAAGCTGCGTTGCCGGAAAATGTGCAGTCGCTGGTCGATCGGGTAATGCCGCAGGTAGTGGAATGGCGCCGCGACTTTCATCAACACCCGGAGCTTGGCAACCGCGAATTCCGCACCTCTGCAATCGTTGCGGAACACCTTCAATCGCTAGGCATGGAAGTGCAAACTGGCATTGCTCATACTGGTGTAGTCGGCATTCTGCGCGGCGGTCGTCCCGGCCCGGTAGTCGCATTACGAGCAGATATGGATGGCCTGCCGGTGCAGGAACTGATTGATCTGCCGTTCGCCTCTAAAGAACGCACTCAATACAATGGTCAGGATGTCGGCGTCATGCATGCCTGCGGACATGATAACCATATTGCGATATTGATGGGTACAGCGCGGGTTCTGGCTGGCTTGCGCGAAGAACTGCCTGGCACAGTCATGTTTATTTTCCAGCCTGCTGAAGAAGGCGCACCGGAAGGCGAGGAAGGTGGTGCTCAGTTAATGTTAAAGGAAGGTCTCTTTAACACGCTGCGTCCAGATGCAGTTTTTGGCCTGCATGTATGGCCAATTCCCGCCGGCACCATTGCCGTGCGTGAAGGTGGAACCATGGCATCCAGTGACTCCTTTACCATCAAGGTCCAGGGGCAACAGACCCACGGTGCGGCTCCCTGGGCAGGAATAGATCCAATCGTGGTTGCAGCGCAAATCATTATGGGCCTGCAGACTATCCCCAGCCGCCAGCTCGACTCTACCCTAACGCCTTCTATTGTCACCGTCGGAGCTATCAATGGCGGCATTCGCAGCAACATTATTCCTGATTCTGTGGAAATGATCGGCACCCTGCGCACCTTCGACGCCAATACCCGTCAACAGATTCATGACCGCGTTGTACGCACCGCTACCCAGATTGCAGCCAGTGCAGGTGCTTCAGCTCAAGTTGATATCAGTCTCGGCTATCCGGTAACGTCAAATGATCCTGAACTGACCAGGGCCATGTCATCAACATTGCGCCGGGTAGTGGGAGATGGCCTGGTGGAATCACCACAGATCACCGGTGCGGAAGATTTCTCCTACTATGCCAACGAAGTTCCTGGCATGTTTTTCTTCCTGGGTATTGGTTCTGATGACCCGAAAATGGTGCACCCGAATCATTCACCCTATTTCTTTGCTGATGAGCGCGCACTGCCTGTCGGCGTGCAGGCAATGACCGCGCTGGCACTGGATTATCTGAATGGTATCTGAGCTGCGTTCAAACGAATTGCCAGCAATGGCAATCGGTGAATTGCTGCTCTAATATCAACCAGCAAAAAAAATCATAAAATAATGACTGGAGTGCTTTCGATGAAACATCAATTACTGGGTATCAGCGTCGCCACCCTGCTCATCAGTGGGCCGGCCTTCAGCAATGAATGGACCGTGCCACGTACACCGGATGGCAAACCAGACCTGCAGGGTATCTGGAGCAACGCCACCCAGACTCCTTTGGAGCGTCCTGAGGAATTTGGTGACAAAGGCTTCCTGACCGAACAGGAGGCCCTTGAGCGCGAACGTATGGCGCAGAGCCGTCTTGAACAGGCCGACCAGCCCAGTGATCCGGATCGTGCGCCTCCTGCTGATGGCAACACCGATGCCGGTTACAACACATTCTGGCTGGATCGCGGTACTAATGTTGCCATCATCAATGGTGAATACCGCACTTCTCTGATTATCGACCCGCCCAATGGACGTATTCCAATGACAGAAGGCGACCCGCAGGGTCTGGCTGCGCAGTGGCGGCGCCAGCCTGGCGTCGGACCATTCGACGGCCCTGAACTTCGCCCACTGGGTGAACGCTGCCTGTTGTCGTTCAGCTCCAGTTCCGGCCCACCCATGCTGCCGGTCATGTACAACAACAATTATCAGATTGTACAGACTCCCGAATACGTAATGATTCTGGTAGAGATGGTGCATGATGCGCGCATTATCCGCATCGATGATGAAAACCTGTCCGAGCATAGGGTTAAGTGGATGGGAGACTCTGTTGGGCGCTGGGATGGTGACACGCTGGTGGTGACCACTAAGAACTTTCATCCTCAGCAATCGTATCGCGGTGCCAGTGAAAGCCTAACCGTCACTGAGCGTTTTACCCGGGTTTCGGACGACCAGATCGTCTACAACTTTACCATGGATGACCCAGCCGTCTTCACCACTTCCTGGACCGCTGAAGTACCGATGCGCGCCAGACCAGACGGTGACAAGATGTATGAATATGCCTGCCACGAAGGCAACTATGCATTACCGGGCATATTGGCAGGTGCACGAATTCAGGAACTGGATCAATAAGCAGACTGCTGTGTCTGGTTTCAGCAGGTCCACACTGGCACTAAGCTGCCAGTGTCGGCCTCGTCGTTATGTTCGGCCGCGAGGCTGGATTGCCAACATCAAAATTTTGGAAAGCTAAAGCTTCGGCTAAAAATTCTCTGTAATCAATGTCCCTTTAAAAAATAATTACCCCTTTCCGGAACACTTTATTTTACGCATACTGCACGCGCATTTTCCGATGCTTTAGAGGCTGTAAGTTATGTTAAACGCTGTACTGGTAGTAGCAGGATTGATTTTATTGACTGTGGGCGGCGAGGGAATTATCCGCGGCGCACTATCAGCAGCGACCAGACTAAAAGTTTCCCCCCTGCTGGCAGGCCTTGTCATTGTTGGTTTCGGAACCTCAGCGCCGGAACTGGTAGTCACAGTAGAGGCAGTGTTTACTGACCGCGCTGATATCGCCATAGGCAATATTATCGGCAGCAACATCAGCAACATCCTGCTAATTCTTGGGCTTTGCTCGCTGATTACGCCATTGACCGTGCAACCCTTATCCTTGCAGCGCGATGGTTTCACTGGTGTTGGTGGTGCACTGCTGTTTGTACTGCTTACCGGTAGTGCCATTCTGACTCGTATTGATGCGCTGATACTGCTTAGCGGACTCACTGTATACCTGGTATTTGCCTATCGATCAGAACGCGCATTGACCGCCCCTGCCGCATCCCCGACCCAGGCTCATTTTGATGAGAACGTTGCACTGCCGGTATCATTACGACTTACCTGGCTCTACTTGATTGGTGGTGGTCTGCTGCTGGCCGCTGGCGCAGGCCTGCTGCTCTCCGGAGCGGTTGGAATCGCTGAAATATTTAATGTACCGGACGCAGTTATTGGTCTTACTCTGGTGGCAGTCGGTACTTCGCTTCCCGAGTTGACGGTTTCATTACTGGCGGCGTTGCGACGTCACGCAGACCTGGCCGTAGGCAACATTCTCGGTAGCAATATATTCAATGTGTTCGCAATTCTAGGTATCACTGCGATGCTGCAGCCTTTGCCGGTAGCTGCCAGGATTGTCCAGTTCGATCAGTGGGTTATGCTTGGCGCATCGATTGTGGTAATGCTCTTTCTATACACAGGCATGCGAATTAATCGATGGGAAGGAGCAGCGCTACTCAGTGCTTATGGAATCTATATCTGGCTGAGTTTTACCCGTTTTCTCAACTGATCGATCAGGGTAATGGTGAAACTTCGTTGGCACAGTTGCGTGAGAACAAGCCGCAAAGCAACCCTTTTTTCTTAGCCGGTTGTTGTTGTCGAGAGTCCACTATCTCATAGGTGGATTTCAGCTCAGCAAATCTGTGCAGAGCGGCCATCAACTCAGGATTACTGATGGCAAGATCAAACATCTTCTGGTTCATTTCTTCGTATTTATGTTCCATATCAAATTGCAGTTCCGATTCGGATACCCGACCTGAGGAGAGTGCCATTTCCATGGATAATTGCGGATCCTCGCCAGAGCGCCATGCCGCAATTGTGTGGGCCGAGTTTCTGGCTCGTTCATTACTTAAAAATGCCGGCTCACAGCCGCGCCGGAGGATATAACTGCCGGTGCCAGCTTCGCTTTTACAGTTTACTTTGTATTCTTTGTCATCCAGCAGTTGATTAAACAGTCTGTAGATATCATCCTGGGCACGCTCCATCTGGAAACGCAGGCGCGACGGCGTGAGTTCCCCGATTACCACAATCTCTTCCAGAATTTCGGAGGAGTCAGACTGCTGTGCGAGGGCCGAGGCAGATATAAGCTGGAGAACGAGGGCAAAGCCAAATAGTCCCGCATGGATTTTCATGACCTGCCCCTCGTCTACTTAATCAGTGATTATCCAACAACTATTCAGTCAATAATTGCGCCATAGGTGATCGCTTTAAATGCAGCACGTAATGGCACCTGCACATTCATGTGCTGAATCATCACCACGCCGATCAACTCTTCGACTGGATCAATCCAGAAAATGGTACCGGCAGCGCCGCCCCAATAGTATTCACCTTTCGATGCGATAGAACCCAGTGCTGCAGGATCTTCAATAATTGCAAAACCGAGACCGAAACCGGTTCCCGCAGCAAAACCTGGCAGACTCATGCCACTTCCGGGGACATCACTCAGGAAGATGCCAGGCAAATGGTTCTGAGTCATATAGTCGATAGTTTTGCGACCCAGGATGCGCGCACCATCCAATTCACCGCCATTCAGCAGCATCTGACTGAAGCGCATATAATCTTCCGCGCTGCCGACCAGACCACCGCCACCTGAATAGAAGCTGACATCATTGGCAAACTGACTGTTGGCGGGACTGTCGCTGACCACAAGAGTCTGCGATTGGGGATCATAGGTGTGATTGGTTCCAAAACGAGGACGCTTATCTGCAGGCACCTGGAAGAAGGTATCGGTCATCTCCAATGGCGCAAAAATTCGTTCGCGGAAAAACTGATCCAGGCTCATGCCGGAAACAACCTCAACCACACGACCTAACACATCGGTGTTAACGCCATAATGAAAACGAGTGCCAGGCTGAAACTGCAATGGGATCTCTCCCAGACGTGCTGTCATTTCCGCCAGATCAGAATTGCCGAGAATTTGATTATCCCGGTACATGCGGTCGACCAAAGTATCCCCGAATACACCGTAAGTAAGGCCGGCGCTGTGGGTCATTAACATTTGAATCGTGAACGGCCGGCGCTGCTCTGTGAGGCCACCACCTTCGCTCATGACTTTTACACCCTTAAACTCAGGCAGGTATTTTTCAACCGGATCATTGAGTTGAAATTTTCCTTCTTCGTAGAGCATCATTGCAGCGACCGTGGTAATAGGTTTGGTCATCGAGTAGATGCGGAACAGACTGTCCTTTTCTATCGGATCGCCGGTCTCTTTATTCAGCGTGCCGTAATTCTCAAAGTGTACCACCTGGCCCCGTCGAGCAACCATGCTGACCACGCCCACCAGTTCGCCATCATCCACATAGGATTGTAACAAGGGTTTAATGCGGTCCAGCGCCTCGGACGACATGCCAACAGATTCTGGCGAGGCGTAGGAAAGATTATCAGCCAGAACAGTAGACGCACCAAACACGGCACAAGCGAAGGTCAGGCTTAAAATGTGTAGCCGATTAACATGGAACATCAAGCACCTCGTTGTTTTAAATTAAGAATTAGAAGATTTTTTCCGAACAATCAGACTACCTATCGAATAACCTGCGCCAAAGGAGCAGATGACGCCAATATCACCCGCCTGCAGATCCGAGCTATACAGATTAAACGCAATAATCGACCCAGCAGAAGCAGTGTTGGCATATCGATCAAGCACTATCGGAGCCTCCTCGGCAGTAGCTGCACGACCCAGGAGCTTTTTAGCGATCAGTAAATTCATGTTGATATTAGCCTGATGCAACCACCAGCGCCGTACATCGGTAATCTGCAGACTCAGCAGTGCCAGGTGGCTGCTGATATGTTCAGCCGCCATAGGACAGACTTCTTTGAATACGGTGCGGCCTTCCTGATGAAAAAGCTTATCAGGTCCAAAGGGAGCGCTATCCGAGGCTCGAGACATATAACTGAAATTGGAACGGATAGTGCTGGAGAACATGGTTTGCGCCTGTGTCCCGAGAATTTCGTATTGCTGCTCGCTGGTGGCGGTATCGGCACGCTCAATGACCACGGCAGTAGCAACATCACCAAAGATAAAATGGCTGTCACGATCACAGAAATTTACCTGCGGAGTGACCAGTTCGGGGTTGATTACCAGCACAGCTCTGGCGGTTCCTGCACTGATCATTTCATAGGCGCGGTGTAACGCAAAAGTCGCGGCTGAACAGGCTACCAGCATATCGAAACCAAAACCCTTGATACCCAGAGCATCCTGCACTTCTATCGCAATAGCCGGATAAGCCCGCTGAGTATAAGCACAGCTGACTATGACAACATCAATATCTGCAGCTGTTTTGTCGGCGTTGAGCAGCGCTTTTTGTGCTGCAGCCAGCGCTATTTCAGCCTGGTGACTCAGTTCATCCTCACCCCGCTCGGGGATATCCGGACGCATACGGTTAATATCAAGAATCCCGGTTTTGACATAGGCATAACGCTGGCGGATACCACTGGCCTTTTCGATAAACTCAGGGTCTGAACTTGCCACCGGTTTGCAGGTTCCAGCGGCAATTTCCGCGCTGTGTTCACTATTAAACTTTTCGGCATACGCGTTCAGTGCAAGTACAAGCTCTTCATTGGTAATAATATTTTCTGGTGTCCACAGTCCGGTACCACTGATGACTACTTCGGAGCTGGGCTGATGTTGACGCATGGTATATGTCCTGATTCTTGTTCTAAGATTCTGTTTTAGTGATCGGATTATAGCAGCGAAGAGGCCTGACACTGCAAATTGCCAATGGCCTCTGCGCTGGCCTGGCTATTGGACGGTAATAGTGATCTTTCCTGACATCACCGGGGGATTATGCGGGGCAAACAACAACCCTATTCTTTCTAATCATGAATCAATCTCCTTGCAGGCAACGTGGAGCTGATTCTGCCTGTTGGGTTAGTGCAGTGCAAGTGCTTAATTTTGTGTTGATTTTAAGGCGTGTGCTAGACTCGCCCCACCAAATTGAAAGCTACTTCCGGAGCATTACCCCTCATCATGAGCACACAAGAATCTCCTTTCCTCCGCTTTGAACGGCAGGGCCCGGTTGCCCTGCTGACCATGATCCGTCCCGATATTCGTAATTCCATGACCGGCGAAGAAGACGCTGAAGAGATTATGGATGCCTGCGCCCGCATCACCGCCGATCATTCCATCCGCGCCGTCATTCTTACCGGGGACGGTCCGGTATTCTCGGCCGGTGGTAATCTACGCAAGATGACCGAAAAAATGGGCAAAGGACTTGGTGAACCTGCCAATATCCGCCATGCTTACCGCGGCGGCATCCAACGTATTCCGCTGGCTTTGTACAATCTTGAGGTGCCGACCATTGCAGCAGTGAATGGGCCCGCCGTCGGTGCCGGCTGCGATCTGGCTTGCATGTGCGACATTCGGATTGCCTCCGAGCGTGCCACTTTCGCAGAAAGCTTTGTCAAGGTCGGTTTGATTCCAGGCGATGGTGGTGCCTGGCTGCTGCCCCGGGCAGTGGGCATGTCAAAAGCGGCGGAGATGGCTTTTACCGGTGAGGCAATCAGTGCGGCCGAAGCGCTTGCCAGCGGCCTCGTCTCGCAGGTAGTACCGGAGGCAGAATTGATGGAGGCGGCGTTTAAGATGGCAGCACGTATCACTGCCAACCCGGGTCAGGCTCTGCGTATGACCAAGCGGCTGCTGCGCGAAGGCCAGCATATGCGGCTGGAGAGTCTGCTGGAAATGTCCGCAGGCTTCCAGGCACTGGCTCACCATACCGCGCAACACGAAGAGGCGGTGACCGCGTTTCTGGAAAAACGCAAACCAGAATTTAAAGATTGACCTTTCACCGCGAACATCATGGTATGAGTACCTTATGAGTGCCTTAGCTATACCGCCGGTCACATTACCCGAGAACTGCAAGCAGTTGCGCGCAGAAGTGCGCGATTTCCTTGCCGAACATATGCCGGCAGTCCCGGCCCGTGTGCGCGCCCGCAACTGGTCTGCTGCCGATGAAAATTTCAGCAGACTGCTCGGGGAACGGGGCTGGATAGGCATGTGCTGGCCAAAGGAATACGGTGGCCAGCAACGCTCGGCACTGGAACGCTATGTGGTTATTGAAGAACTGCTGGCTGCCGGTGCGCCAGTTGGCGGGCACTGGATCGGCGACCGGCAGAGTGGTCCGGTGCTGCTGCGCTGGGGGGCACAGCGCTACCGCAAGGAATTACTGCCGCGCATTGCTCAGGGCGAGTGCTGGTTCTGCATCGGCATGAGTGAAGCTGATACCGGCTCAGACCTGGCCTCCCTGCGCACCAAAGCCAGGCTCAGCGAAGATAGCTGGGTAATCAATGGCAGCAAGCTGTGGACCTCTTTTGCACACCGTGCGGACTACATGATTGCCTTGGTACGAACCAGCCCCGCGGTTGAATCCCGACATGGCGGATTGAGCCAGCTGCTGATCAAACTGGATACCCCTGGCATCACTATTCGACCCATACCGAATATGGCGGGTGATGAAGATTTCAATGAAGTGGTTTTTGACAATGTCGAAATTCCCGCTGACTGCCTGATCGGCACTGAAGGTGAGGGCTGGGCGCAGGTGAATGCGGAACTTGCCTATGAACGCAGTGGTCCGGAGCGCTATCTGAGTGCCAATGCCTTATTCAGTGAGCTTAGCAGAGTCGCTGACAGCAGCAATGAACACCATTGTGTACAGATTGGTCGCCTGGTTGCTTCTTGTGTCACGCTGCGACAAATGTCGCTGGGCCTGGCGGGAATGCTGACCCGCGGCGAGAACCCGGCACTGCCGGCATCGCTGGTTAAAGATCAGGGCGCGCTGCTGGAGCAGTCTATCGCGCAGCATGCTCATGATCTGTTTGGCGCCGATGCCCTGGATAGCAGCACTTATCTGGGCCAACTGATGCAGAGTGCAGTCCAGGTACAGCCGAGCTTTTCTTTACGTGGCGGCACCCGCGAAATACTGCGCGGCATGATTGCGCGCGGGCTGGGACTGCGATGATTGCCGACATCGCCAGTCGCCTGTTTCAGGACCTTATCAACAGAGACCTGCTCGAAGCGGTTGAGGCTGGTCAGTGGCCAGTTGAACTGTGGCAGGCAGTTAATGCAATGGGGCTACCCGACGTGCTGCTGCTTGATCCTGAGGACAATCCCTGGCAGCAATGCTATGAGATTCTCAGGGAGGCTGGCCGTTATGCCCTGCCCCTTCCGCTTGCCGAAACCATACTGATGCGTCATTGCCTGCAGTTGTTCAATGCAGATGACACTACGCAAACGCAACTGCAGACTCCAGCTACAATAATGACCATACCGCAGGCTTGCAGCCCTTTGAGTGCATCAACTCTTCGATACCAGAATGGCCGACTCAGCGGTGAATGGCGTCAGGTAGCCTTTGCGAGGTTCTGCGAATTTGCGCTGGTCGAGTTCCCGCTTGAGTCAGGAACTGCCACAGGTCTGATCAGCCTTTACAGCGCTGCCGGTTCTGCTGAGCACGTTAATAATAAGTCCGGCACGATAGACATTCGTGAACAGGAGACCATCTGCGGGGAGGCCCGCGACACCGTAACACTGCATGAGGTTGAAGTGCGAATTCTGCATCAATCAGTTGACTCTGTGCTGCTGCCAGCGCTGGCCTGGATGCGGGCAGTCATGATCAGCGGCGCAGTTCAGGAAGTTCTGGACATGTCAGTCCGATATGCCAGTGAACGCAGCCAGTTTGGCAAAGCGATTGGAAAGTTTCAGGCGATTCAACATGCACTCGCACAATTAGCGGGTGAGGCAGCCTGTGCGACCATGGCGGCGCAGGCAGCCATTAATTCAGCGGGTTTATCGGAAGAAATCTTTGCGCCTGCCTGCGCCAAAATTCGCTGTGGTGAGGCCAGCGGCAAAGCTGCCGCGATTGCGCATCAGGTTCATGGTGCTATCGGTTTCACCCGTGAGCACCAGCTGCATTTTCTTAGCCGCCGATTATGGAGCTGGCGGGCAGAATACGGTGATGAACGATACTGGTCGGAACTGCTCGGCAGGCAGGCCATTAAAGCCGCTCAGTCCAGGCAGGGCCTGTGGCCGTGGCTGAGCGCTTGAGCCTTTAAAACCAGGTATCTTTCATAGCGAGCGTGGTGGTATCCAGACTATCGAGCAGATCGAGCATGGGCGCAACTTTTGGCAATTCCCATTTGAAGAAAAAGCGCCCTGCCTGCATTTTTCCCTGATAAAAATCCTCGTCTTTTCCCGCTGCAGCCAGCATCTGCTCCAGCCAGATCCATGCGATCACGATATGCCCGGTCGCTTCCAGATACACAGAAGAGTTAGCCAGCGTAATCTCAACAGCAGGGGCCGAATGCAATCTGGCGGTAACCGCTGCAAAGCGCTGAAGACTTTGTTCCAGGCTTTGTGCTGAATCAGTACATTCCAGGTTCTGTTGCGCTGCAACTGTCGCAATGGTATTGCGCATGGTATCGATCAATAAGCGTAGCCCCGCGCCCCCCTGCATACGGACTTTGCGACCCAGCAGGTCCAGACCTTGAATGCCATGCGTGCCTTCGTGAATTGGATTAAGCCGATTGTCCCGATAAAATTGCTCAACATTGTAATCCCGCGTGTAACCGTACCCGCCATGCACCTGTATCGCCAGGTTATTAGCCTCCAGACACCACTGCGATGGCCAGCTTTTGGCTATTGGCGTCAGCATATCGAGCAACAGCGTGGCATGCTTGCGTTCAACCTCGGTGCCGGTTTTCTCGTCATCCACCAGACGAGCACAATACAGATTCAATGCCAGGGCACCTTCCACATAAGCTTTCTGGCTAAGCAACATGCGCTTAACATCGGCATGTTCAATAATCGGCACCTGCGCCGACTGCGGATCCTTCGCGGCTGGCAGACGGCCTTGAGGCCGCGTGCGGGCATAGTCCAATGCATGCAGATAACCGGTATAGCCCAGTGCAGTAGCGCCAAGTCCCACGCCAATGCGTGCCTCATTCATCATATGAAACATATAGTCGAGGCCTTTGTGCGGCTCTCCTACCAGGTAGGCCATTGCGCCAGGCCGATCAGCGGGGGTAAAGTTGCCTTCACCAAAATTTAATAAAGTGTTAGTCGTGCCCCGGTAACCCATCTTGTGGTTTAAACCGGCGATTGACACATCATTGCGCTCGGCCAGTGAACCATCTTCATTCACTAAGAATTTCGGCACAATAAATAAAGAGATACCCTTAACGCCTGGCGGTCCGCCAGGGATCTTTGCCAGCACCAGATGCACAATGTTATCAGCAAGCTCGTGCTCACCACCGGAGATCCACATTTTGTTGCCGAACACACGATAGCTGCCATCATTCTGTGCTTCGGCGCGGGTGCGGATATCAGTGAGTGATGAACCAGCCTGTGGTTCGGACAGACACATGGTGCCAAAGAAACGACCGGCCATGATTGGCCTGACCCAGGTCTCTATCTGGGTAGCGCTGCCATAGGCCAGCAACAGATTAGCATTACCAATACTCAAAAATGGATAAGCTGCAGTGCCAACATTGGCGCCTAAAAACCATGCAAAACAGGCCTTTTCAACCAGTGTAGGCAACTGCATACCACCAAGATCATAATCCTGACCAGCCGCCACCAGTCCGGCCTCAGCAAAGATGTCGAGTGCCGCTTTCACCTCAGGAATGATATGAACTTTTTCGCCATCGAAGTGCGGCTCATTGGCATCACTTTTTTTGTTATGAGTCGCGAAATGTTCGGTCGAGATCTGCTCACACAGATCCAGCACGGCAGTAAAAGTCTCACGCGAATGATCTGCAAAGCGCGGACGCTCAAGCAGATCTTCAGCGTTCAGCCATTCATAGAGCAGAAACTCAAGATCGCGACGCGAGAGAATCAATGAGGACATTCAGTCAACTCCCAATCAGAACGGACTCACGCCAATCAGTGCTTCATGCAGGAACATTGCAAACAGCGCCCAGGAAATAATGCCAAGCACCACAACCTGCACGTCCGCCATTACACGTCCGCCAGTGCGCTGTACACCTGTCAGCCGATCGCGACGACGTGATACTGCAAAGTTCGCAATAGCCCAGACCAGAAAGCTGCCAAACAGGATCAGGTCAGCCAGGGTGCCATTTGCTATTAAATGAGCGAAGGCCCAGATTTTAACAGCCAGCAGCATGGGATGACCGAGCTTTGCACGAATATTGGACCCCGGAAAATAGGCAGCAACCAGCAATACAAACGCCGGAACTGTCAGCAGCGCGGCCAGATGACGGGTCCATGTCGGACTTGACCATAACCAGACCGGATCCATGCGTGCAGCACCATAACCCCAGACGATCAGCACCAGGCCCAGTAAAGAGATTCCGGCAACAATGCCCTTCCATGCGCCACCACCCAGTTTCTCGATCTGCGTTGCACGCCATCCGTCGGCAAAAATGCGTACTGAATGCACGCCTAAAAATAGTAAAACACCCAGCACCAGCATAATCATAGAAAATCCCTTAGCCGCGCGATTGGATATCCGCAGCAATTCTTTGTACATCATCAAGCACTCTGAGCAGATTCCCACTCCACAGTGCGGCTATTTGTTCTTCTGTATAAGCCCGACGAACCAGCTCGAGCGTTACATTGAAAGTTTCCGAAGCATCATTCCAGCCAGTAACCCCACCACCACCATCAAAATCTGAACTGATTCCAACATGCTCAATACCGATCAGATTCACCATATAGTCAATATGATCAACAAAATCCATCACATCAACCGGCGCGGCCACCTGATCAACTTCGCTGGCAATACGAGGCGCTGCCAGCAGATTGATCTCTGCCATTCTGCTGTCATAGGCAGCGCGCGCAGCTTCATCAAGTTCGCGCAGCGCAGGCGCATCTAATAGTGCGTAACCCAGAGATTCCGCGATGCTGGTCTGCACACGCAACAAGGCTTCGCGATTCAGCCTGTGTTTATCTCCATTCACATAGCCTCGAAATGCCACCGCCTGCACAACCCCACCATTAGCTTGAACCGCCATCAACTCTTCATCATTCAAATTGCGGCTGTGATTATATAAGCCACGAGCGGAAGAATGTGATGCAATCACAGGTGCCACTGATAACTCAATGGTTTGCATATTGGCAGCAGTCGAAGGATGCGAGATATCAATCATGATGCCCCAGCGGTTCATCTCCACTATCGCCTGTCTGCCCAGCTCACTCAACCCATTGTGCAGCCACACACCATCGGTTTCGCCGGTATTGGAATCAGCGAACTGGCTGTGGCCATTATGCGCCAGCGACATATAACGGCCGCCAAGCTCATGAAACTTTTTTACATTCGCAATATCAAGTCCAAGGGGATAGGCATTCTCGATGCCGATCATCGCCACTTTTTTGCCATCAGCAGTAATTCGCCGCACGTCCTCTGAACTGTAAGCCAGTTCGATAGTGCCAGGGGCTATTTCTTTACTGAGACGGTCAATCGCGCTGAATTTATCCATCGCATTGGCATAAGCAGCAGCATAACCGTCCTCTGTCAGCTCACCCTGCCCGGTATAAACAATGAACCATGCCACATCCAGCCCACCCTGCTGCATCATTGGCAGCGTGACCTGAGTATCAAGATCCATCGTGTAATTGTTATTGAGGGTGAAATTAGCGGTATTGATGTCCGCATGCGTATCCAGCGTGATTACTCGCTCATGAATTCCTCGCGCCCGCGCTGTCAGCGCTGCTTCAGTTTCCATCTGCGGAGCAGCGCTTAGCGGCGCTTGCTCTGTTGGAGCAACTGGCTGTTCTGGTGCTGGTTCGGAGCAGGACAGCAGGGCTGTCGAAAGCAAAATAACGCCCGTCAACGCACGCGCATGGTTAAACCGTCGCAAGGGCAACTGTGACATGGTAAGTCGAGGAAAAATAAACATGATATAGCCTCACAACAGGTTAAGTTTCTGAATAGCGCTCATAGTCGTCGATAGATATGAGATAAAAAAATAGTGCAGAGTCTGAGAATACCTCCTGCTCTGCATGACGTTGACTCGCGGCTTATCGGCGTTGATCAGGCAGTTTATAACCGTCTGCATCAAGCTTCGCACGCACCACTTTCTTGTCCATTTTGCCAGTAGAAGTCAATGGAATCGCATCAACAAACAAGACATCGTCTGGCAACTGCCATTTAGCGAATTTGCTTTCACAGTGCTTTACCACCTGCTCCATGCTCAGTTCGGCACCGGGCTTTCTAATAACCAGTGCTACCGGGCGCTCATCCCAGCGTGGATGCGGATGCGCAACAACGCAGGCCTGAGCGACCCCTGACATCGCAACAATATGATTTTCCAGATCGACCGATGAAATCCATTCCCCGCCAGATTTGATCAAATCCTTGGAGCGGTCGGTAATTATAATGTAGCCCTCTGAGTCAATACGGGCCACGTCGCCTGTTATCAGCCAGCCATCATGGAATTTCTCAGGCTGTGGATCATTGAAGTACTCTGAGCAGATCCATGGGCCACGGATCAACAACTCACCGAAGGCAACGCCATCATGTGGCAGTGGATTCCATTCATCATCGAAAATTTCAATTTCCAACCCAGGAATCGGCAATCCGGCTTTCGCCTGATTAGCGGCACGTTCGGCATCAGTCATGGTCAGGTGTTTGAGCTTGCTGGCACGACGGCTGATGGTGGCCAGCGGACTGGTTTCGGTCATGCCCCAGCCCTGCACCATTTCTATGCCCAGTTCATCCCAGAACCAGCCAATCAATGAGGGGGGTGGTGCAGAACCGCCACAGGTCAGGCGGGTCAGTTTCGAGAAATTGTATTTACCCGGAGAGGCTTCCATTAATCCGCGTACGCCTTGCCAGATGGTAGGCACACCGGCAGAAATAGTGACTTCCTCATCCATAATCAATTGCGCCAGCCGGTCAGGCACCATAAAGCGATGCGGGAATACCTGTTTCATACCCAGCATGTTTGCGACCCATGGCAGGCCCCAGGCATTGGCATGGAACATCGGCACGATTTCGCAGACAGTGTCGGTAGCTGACAGCCCCATTACATCAGTCATCGCAATGCTGATGGTGTGCAGGTAGTTAGCACGGTGGGTGTACATTACGCCCTTCGGCTTGCCAGTGGTACCGCTGGTATAACACAGACCGAGTGCAGAATTTTCATCTATTTCCGGCCACTGATAACGCTGCGGTTTGCCGGCGATGAAATCTTCGTAGTCTATGGTATTGGGCAGAGTTGTTGACCAGTTTTCAAAGCCCGGTTCGACCGCAACAATGATTTTTTCGACAGATGGCATGCGCCCGGCCAGTTCCTGCAGCTTAGGCAGCAGGTCAGCGTCGACGATAATGATCCGGTCCTGAGCATGATTAACAATATATTCCAGGTCTACATCAGAGAGCCGGATATTTAAGGTATGCAACACTGCCCCCATACACGAAACCGCGTGGTAAGCCTCCAGATGACGGGATCCATTCCACATAAAGGTAGCAACGCGGTCTCCCACTTTGATGCCGGCATCTTTCAGGGCATGTGCGAGTTGATGGGCCCGGTCGCGAGTCACTGCCAGGGTCTGGCTGCGAACGCCATCGGCGGTGGCAGTTACTACTTCAGCATCCGGCTGGAACTGAGCGCCACGCTCCATCAAGCGGTGCATCAACAACGGGGTTCTTTGCATGGTCATAAACGGTACTCCTGGCGATAGCCGAAACGGGTATTGCGCCCGTCAAATAAATATAATTGTTTTAAGGAAGCCAAAGACTAAGCTACCTTTTACGCGAATTCAACAAGTTATGAATTGGAAATCGGATTCTTATGTCATGATGAAAATCCCTCTAACCTGGGCATGCACTGGTTCTACTTTTCCGTTTCTTGTGGTAATTCTGTGTTTTAACCATTAAACATTTATCAATAATCCAGGGGACAAGATGAAAAACAACACCATAAAGCATCTGCTGATTATTCTGACCGTACTCCTTATTGCAGCGCTGGTCGCTGTTGCCGGCGGTCAGGGCAGCATCACCGTGGCGGGCTGGCCCCTGTTCGCACTTTGTGCAGTATTGGCCTTTGTAATTCAGTGGCTGGCATTCATACCCGCGTGGAAAGCTCAGACTGAAAAATTTTACGATCTCACCGGCAGTCTCACCTTTATATCGCTAACCCTGGTAGCGCTGCTGCTCAGTCCTGAGCCGGATGCCCGCAGTCTGCTGCTGGCCTTGCTGGTATTGGTATGGGCGATACGCCTGGGTTCTTTCCTGTTTCTGCGCATCCGCAAAGAAGGCTCTGATGGGCGTTTTGACGAGATCAAGCCAGTCTTTACCCGCTTCCTGCTCACCTGGACACTACAAGGATTATGGGTTTTTCTAACCCTGTCTGCGGCACTGCTCGTAATCACCGCGAGCGCACGAGTGCCTTTGGAATTCTTTGCATTTGCGGGTCTGCTGGTCTGGCTTACTGGCTTTAGCCTGGAAGTAATCGCTGACGCTCAGAAGCGCCGCTTTCGTAATGATCCTGCCAATGCCGGGAGATTCATCAATACCGGCTTATGGGCCTGGTCGCGTCACCCCAATTATTTCGGCGAAATTCTGCTCTGGTTAGGGGTAACTCTGATCGCGGTGCCCGTGCTTTCCGGCTGGCAATGGGTAATAATTATCTCCCCGGTATTCGTCACCTTACTGCTTACCCGGGTAAGTGGTATTCCCATGCTGGAAGCACGCGCTGCGAAGCGCTGGGGAAACGATCCGGAATATCAGCTGTATCTGGCCACGACGTCGCGTTTGGTGCCGCTTCCACCTGGTCGCTCTGCCAGCCAGCCTTGACCTGACGCTCGCTATTTGAACCATACTCTACAGGCAGGATTTCATGACTGACTCATGGGTTACCCCTTATCGAACACTGTTAATCAGCACGGTATTACTGGCCGCACTTGCTTCCTGCGGGGACACCGCCAGACTCACCGTGGCCGAGGGCAGTGGACCTGCTCCGGCATTACCGGCCCCCAGCAGCACCCTGATACCGACCATTCATATTGCCCCACCCGCCGAATGGCCTGAAGGCCAGCTTCCAGTGTCAGCACCAGGCACGCGGGTTAATGTGTTTGCTGACAACCTGGATCATCCCCGCTGGCTGTATGTGCTGCCAAATGGAGATGTCCTGGTTGCGGAGACAAATGCGCCCCCTAATGGCATGGGCGGTTTCAAAGGCTGGGCAATGGGCATTATTATGTCCAGAACTGGCGCCGCCGTGCCAAGCGCCAATCGAATCACCTTATTACGTGATACGAATGGTGATGGCGTCGCGGATTTCAGATCTGTTTTTCTGGATAAGCTGTACTCTCCTTTTGGCATGGCGCTGGTCGATGATCAGTTTTATGTCGCCAACGCCGATGCACTGATGGTATTCCCTTATCAAAGCGGACAGACCAGTATTAACGCAGATGGAACCATGCTGACCGATCTGCGGCGCGGTACCATAAACCACCATTGGACTAAAAACCTGCTGGCCAGTGCAGACGGCTCCCGGCTTTATCTGGCGATAGGTTCGAACAGCAATATTGCTGAAAATGGCCTTGAAGAGGAACAGGATCGCGCAGCTATCTGGGAAATTGACCGGCTGACCGGTGACCACCGAATTTTTGCCTCCGGCCTTCGTAATCCCGTGGGTATGGCCTGGGAACCCACAACCGGCGCACTGTGGACTTCGGTAAATGAACGTGATGAATACGGCAGCGATCTGGTACCCGACTATATGACCTCGGTGCAGGACGGCGGATTTTACGGCTGGCCGTTCAGCTATTATGGCGACAATGTGGACGAGCGTGTTAAGCCTCAGCGCCCGGACCTGGTTGCGCTGGCCCTCGTGCCAGACTATGCACTGGGGCCACATACCGCCTCACTGGGTTTAACCTGGGTTGGGGATGCCAATCTGCCACAGAACCTGAACAACGGCATGGTGGTTGGTCAACATGGTTCCTGGAACCGTGATCCTTTCAGTGGCTATCGGGTAATATTTATCCCATTCACCAATGGTCAGCCCAACGGTATGCCAATAGAAGTATTGACCGGTTTTCTGGATGAGGACGTCTCCTATGGCAGACCGGTAGGAGTAACGATTGATCAACAAGGCGCGTTGCTGGTTGCCGATGACACCGGCAACACCATCTGGCGCGTAGTCAACGAATAGTCAGCGACTGAAAAACAGTCAATGAATAACGAAATTTACCATCGTCACTGAATAAGCAGCTTAACGAAAACTGTCATTGATCGACTGCAGTGTTCTGTTCCCAGGACACAGCACTTCCTCACCCAATGAGGCCAGCGGTTTGTTCACGGTATTCAGAATATCGTGCAGATCGCTGGGGTCAGTATCCACATACAACAAGCCAGTAAGAATCTCCCCCCTTTCTTCTGCATCTTTTATGGCGCGCAATGCAATCCGTCGCGAGCCCGGATCAAAGCCCTGTTTGACTTTTTGCAGACGAATAACCGAACCATCATGCAGGGTAACGTCCTGGCTGCTGCCATGGTCGTAATCCGTGGTAATTTCCTGTTCCATTGGCACAAAATCAATCGTCGAAGTTGCGTCACAATGTTCACGGACGAAGTCATAGCTCTTCTTTGAACCCGCGTTATTATTGAAAGTTACACAAGGTGACAAGATATCGATAAACGCAAATCCGCGATGTGATATGGCGGCCTTTATCAGTGGCACTAATTGCGTCTTATCCCCAGAAAAACTTCGTGCAACAAAAGTCGCGCCAAGCTGCAGCGCCAGGTTGACCAGATCAATCGGTGCAAACGGATTAACCGACCCCGCCTTGTTCTTTGAATCAATATCCGTGGTAGCAGAGTTCTGCCCTTTAGTCAGACCATAGCAACCGTTATTCTCGGTGATATAGAGCATATTGAGATTACGGCGAACCACATGAGCAAATTGTCCGAGACCGATTGATGCAGTGTCACCATCGCCCGATACCCCAAGGTAAATCAAATCGCGATTAGCCAGATTCGCGCCGGTGGTGATTGATGGCATACGCCCGTGCACAGAATTAAAACCGTGTGACTGACCTAGAAAATAAGTCGGCGTCTTTGAAGAACAACCGATTCCGGACAGTTTGGCAATACGATGCGGTTCAATCGACAACTCAAAACAAGCCTGAATTATCGCCGCACTGATCGAATCGTGACCGCAGCCCGCACAAAGTGTTGAAATGGATCCTTCATAATCCTTTTCGGTAAATCCGATACGGTTAATCGGAGCATTGGGGTGACGAAAATTTGGACGTAGATATGTCATGATCTGCCTCCGGCAACTTTGCGTGGGCTGTCGCCTCTCTGTGCTGCGAGCACCGTGTTTATCTTGTTCAGCAGGGTAGTTGCAGTCAAGGGCATACCATCGTAATTCAGTACGGGAATCAGCTTCGCTGGATCAATCTCCAGTTCATTCACCAGCAAACTGCGCATCTGCGCATCGCGATTCTGCTCGACCATAAAAATCTGCCGATGAGCAGCGATATAAGCAGCAACCTGATCGTTAAACGGAAATGATTTCAGGCGCATCGCATCCACTGCCCGACCCTGTTCTGCCAATGCGTCCATCGCTTCCTGCACTGCATAGTTGCTGGTGCCAAAAAAGATGATGCCATGTTCTGCTTTTTCTCCATCCAGATTACAAGGCCAGAATTCCGGCTGCGGGACTACTTGTTTTGCTGTAGCAAATTTCACCAATAGTCGATCCATATTTTCTGCGTATTTGGAACCGTCTTCCGTGTACACGGCATAAGGATCTCGCGACGTACCACGGGTAAAGAACGCACCCATTTTTGGATGGGCGCCAGGATAAGTGCGGTAACAGATGCCATCACCGTCCACATCCAGATAGCGGCCAAAGCGTTCACCACGGGCAGCGAGGGCATCAAGTCCACCAGCATCGAGTACCTTGCCGCGATCATAACGGCGCCTGTCCTCCCATTCAAAGGGCTCAGAGATATGATCGTTCATACCCAGGTCAAGATCAGACATAACGATAACCGGAGTCTGCAAACGCTCGGCCAGATCAAATGCCAGGGCAGTAAAATCAAAACACTCTTTCGGAGTAGCCGGAAACAGCAACACGTGTTTGGTATCGCCATGCGAGGCATAGGCGCAGGCAAGGATATCTGATTGCTGGGTGCGGGTTGGCATGCCGGTTGAGGGTCCGGTGCGCTGCACATCAATCAGCACCACCGGAACTTCTGCAAAATAGGCCAGACCGAGAAATTCGCTCATCAAAGAAATACCGGGACCACTGGTGGCAGTGAAAGCACGCGCACCGTTCCAGTTCGCGCCAATCACCATGCCGATAGCTGATAATTCGTCTTCAGCCTGCACTACTGCAAAAGTTTTCTTACCCGTGCCGGCATCAATTCGCAGGCGATTCGCATATTTCTCAAACGCTTCCACTACCGAGGTTGACGGGGTAATCGGATACCATGCTGCTACTGTTGCGCCAGCGTACACTGCACCCAGACCTGCCGCATCATTGCCGCCAGCGAGCAAGCGCTTACCGATCAGATTGCGGCGCTGAACACGAATCGGTAACGGGCAGCTGAAATGCTTGCTGGCATACTGATGTCCCAGTTCCAGCGCATGTATATTGGCAGTAATCAATTTTTCTTTGCCGTTGAACTGATCCGATACCAGGCCGGCCAACACGTCAAACTCAATGCTTAACAAGGCCGACAATGCACCTACGTAGATTATATTTTTGAATAATTGCCGTTGCCGTGGATCCTGGTATTCCTGCAGACAGATCTGTGTCAGCGGAATCGGCAGATAGTTTATATCGTCACGAAACAGCCGCAAGTCCAGAGGTTTAGTTGAGTCATACAGGAAATATCCACCACTGACCACCTCCTTCACATCGTTGAGCATACTTTGCGGATTAACTGCAACCATCAGGTCAACATCGCCCCTGCGTGCCAGGTAGCCTTTTTCACTGATACGCACTTCAAACCAGGTCGGCAGACCCTGAATATTTGAGGGGAAGATATTTTTAGGACTGACCGGTAATCCCATTCTGAATATTGCCTTAGCAAACATCTGATTGGCACTGGCTGATCCAGTGCCGTTAACATTAGCAAATTTGACGACCAGTTCATTCAAGGAGGCTACTTCTGACATGATGATCCTGCGTGTGAAACCTTATAGAGAAATTTCTGCATATCCCAGGCAGCGGTTGGACAGCGCTCGGCGCAAAGCCCGCAGTGCAGGCAGACATTTTCATCCTTAGCCATGATTCTACCAGTGCTCAGGAGCGCAGAAACATACAAGGGCTGATCAGTATTGAGCGCTGGCATGGTAAGGCTATCGCGCAACTGCGGTTCGTCCGCGTTTTTAATAATGGTCAGACAATCAGTCGGGCAGATGTCGACGCAGGCATCACATTCGATGCAGAGCTTCTCGCTGAATACCGTCTGCACATCGCAGTTAAGACAACGTTGAGCCTCAGCCATTGCCAGCTTGAAATCAAAGCCCAGTTCCACTTCTACTTTCCGATCCGCCAGTGCCTTATCCGTTGCTATCAAAGGCATGATACGCCTGTCGTCGTCACTGATCGGGCTGTCATAACTCCATTCATGCACGCCCATTTTTTGACTGAGCAAAGTGACACCCGGAGCTGGTCTGTTTTTTATTGATTTGCCCTGGCAATAAGCATCAATGGAAACTGCTGCCTGATGTGCCTGGGCCACCGCGGTAATGATGTTTTCGGGACCAAATGCAGCATCGCCGCCCACGAATACTTTCTTATGCGTACTGGCATAGGTTTCACGATCAACCACCAGCATGCCCCAGCGATCAAAATCGATACCAATATTACGTTCAATCCACGGAAAACTGTTTTCCTGGCCGACTGCAACCAGCACATCATCGCATTCAAAAATCACTGGAGGCTCACCGGTTGACACCAGTGCACGGTGTCCATCAGCATCAAACCTGGCTTCAACTTTGTCAAAAGCCATCGCCACTAAACGGCCATTTTCGCTGATAAACTCAAGCGGTACATGATTGTTATAAATCGGTATGCCTTCATGCCCGGCATCCTCAATTTCCCAGGCGGAGGCCTTCATGTTTTCACGTGGACTGCGCACCACGACCTTAACGTCCTCGCCACCCATGCGTCTGGCGGTGCGACAACAATCCATTGCGGTATTTCCGCCGCCCAGCACCAACACTCGTTTACCGATCTTCGTAATATGTTCAAACGCCACACTGGACAGCCAGTTCACCCCGATATGCACATGCGCAGCGGCCTGCTCCAGGCCGGGCAATTGCAGTTCTCTGCCTTTGGGAGCGCCAGTACCAACAAATACCGCATCATAGTGTTCAGCCAGCAGCGCTTTCATACTCTCCACACGCTGACCAAAGCGCTGTTCAACCTGGTCACGCAGAATAAATCCAATTTCTTCGTCGAGGACGGAAGCAGGCAAGCGAAAACTGGGAATCTGACTGCGCATCATGCCACCGGCGATACCCTGCTCATCGTAAAGGACAATTTCATATCCCAGCGGTAGTAGATCGCGGGCAACCGTTAACGAGGCTGGTCCGGCTCCAATCAGTGCAATGCGTTTACCATTCTTACGTTTGGGGATCTTTGGCAGGCGTTCGGCAATACCCTGTTTATTATCAGCGGCAAAGCGTTTGAGCCTGCAAATAGCCACAGGCTCCTCACCATCACCGAGACGGCCGCGGCGGCAGGCTGGCTCGCAAGGACGATCGCAGGTACGGCCGAGCACACCCGGAAACACATTGGATTCCCAGTTGAGCATATAAGCGTCGTTGTAACGACCAGCGGCAATCAAGCGGATGTATTCAGGAACGGGGGTATGAGCTGGGCAGGCATGCTGACAGTCCACAACCCGGTGATAGTATTCGGGATCTGCAATCAGGGTTGGTTCCACAATAGCTCGCTATTCTGGTGCCGGGAAATGATCCCGGATCAACTGCTTCGGTTGATACTAATCCAAAGTTTCCTGCGCTGACAATTGTTATTTGTGAACACGGCTCTGCTAGAATCACCCCCTCTTGAAATGGAGAGTGGCATGGGCAACATCAACAACAACACGATACGTCTGACCGAGTACAGCCATGGTGCTGGCTGCGGTTGCAAAATATCACCGGCAGTGCTTGATGAGATTCTATCCGTGGGTCAGGCCGGCCCTGAGTTTGCGCAATTATGGGTCGGCAATGCCAGCCGTGACGATGCTGCAGTATTCGGTCTCGGCGATGTTGATGGAAAGCCCAGCGATACCGGCATCGTCAGCACCACAGATTTCTTCATGCCAATCGTCGATGATCCCTTTGATTTTGGTCGTATCGCTGCCACCAATGCCATCAGCGATATTTATGCGATGGGCGCAACCCCGTTGATGTCGATCGCCATCCTTGGCTGGCCGATCAATGTACTGCCAGCCGCAGTCGCCGGTCAGGTGATAGCAGGCGCACGTCAGGTCTGCACAGCAGCGGGTATGCCACTGGCTGGCGGTCATTCCATTGATGCGCCTGAACCCATTTTCGGACTCGCAGTAACCGGTCGGGTAAGTCGTCAGCACCTAAAGCCCAATAATACCGCCCGTGCAGGTGCCCTGCTCTATCTGAGCAAGCCACTGGGCATTGGTATTCTGACCACTGCCGAGAAACAGAAAAAACTGCGGCCCCAGGACAGCGGCGTGGCACGGGATCTGATGTGTCAGTTGAACAGCATCGGCATGCACTTTGCTACCCTGGGGGGTGTTCAGGCGATGACCGATGTGACTGGTTTTGGCCTGCTCGGGCATCTCACAGAAATGGCGGAGGGTTCAGGCATCAAAGCCAGAATCCGCTACAGTTGTGTGCCCAGACTGGAAAGCGCGGATTATTATTTGCAGGCAGGCTGCGTACCTGGAGGTACTGGTCGCAACTTTGCCAGCTATAAGCACAAGCTGGCAGCAATGCCCGAAGCCTGGCGCCTGCTGCTTTGTGACCCGCAAACCAGTGGTGGCTTACTGGTCGCTGTCGACCCGGAAACTGAAGAGCAATTTGTGCAAATGGCTGAGCAACACAATCAATTCGTGCAACTCATCGGGGAATGTGTCGCGGCCGACGACGGTCCCTGCGTCGAAGTAGAAGCATGAGCAGCGCCATAATGCCAAAAGACACAGCAGATTATCGCAGCCTGTTTTTGAACGATACACCTCTGCTCGACGTTCGCGCACCGATTGAATTCAGTAAAGGTGCTTTTCCTAGCGCACAGAATTGGCCCTTACTGAATGACATTGAACGTCAGCGCATCGGTACCTGCTATCAACAGCATGGCCAGCAGGCGGCGATCAAAATGGGCCATGAACTGGTGCGCAATGAGGTTAAAGCGGCGAGACTGGAGACCTGGCAGAGGTTTACGAAGAAATATCCAGAAGGCTATCTTTACTGCTTTCGTGGTGGTCTGCGTTCACAGATCGCGCAGCAATGGCTGGCGGATTCCGGCATTGAATATTTCCGCATCACGGGTGGCTACAAAGCCATGCGGCGTTATCTGATTGCTACGCTGGAGGAGGCAATCGTTCAGTGCTCTCTCACCGTGGTCGCTGGCATGACGGGAACCGGCAAAACTGAAGTCATCCTCGCTCTTGATGACGCCCTCGATCTTGAAGACTGTGCCCACCATCGCGGGTCCAGCTTTGGTCGCCACGCCATCGCTCAGCCCTCACAAATCGATTTTGAAAACCGATTGGCGATTGCTGCACTCAAAGTGCGTGCTAAAGGCCATATCGATTTGACCGTAGAGGATGAGGGTCGCCTGATAGGCCGCTGCTTTGTGCCACCGAGCCTGCAAAAAGCCATCAAAGCTGCTCCCCTGGTCTGGCTTGAAGATAGCTTTGAGGGGCGCGTCACTCGAATTCTGAACGATTACGTCGTGAACATGCTGGTCGAGTACAGACAGTTATACCCACACAATCTGGAGCAGGCATTTATCGCTTTTGCTGAATATCTGCGTGACAGCCTGAGCAGAATCAGGAAGCGCCTGGGTGGTGAACGTTTCGCAGAACTTATGGGACTGCTGGACATGGCGCTTATTGAACAGCAACGCAGCCAGGCGATTGATGCGCATCGACTTTGGATTGCCGGTCTGCTCAAGGATTACTATGACCCTATGTATAACTACCAGCGCGGCAATGCCTCCAGGCAGATTCTGTTTCGAGGCGAACAACAGGCAGTTATTGAGTTTTTGTCACTGCGAAGTCGCGCCACTCAGCTTTCCAGATGAATCTGGCAGCGCCTCCCGCTCCTCAGGCGCGAGTGGCTCAATATGGGTGACCGCAATAACGCCGACAGACTGCAAAGCCAGTTCCAGTTCATCGGCTAGTTCATGGGCACGCACCACCGACCACTCACCAGGCACACGCATCTCCAGCGTTGCAAAACGGGTCGTCCCGGCAGCCCGGGTGCGCAGATTTGCGCAGCGACAGCCTTTGCTCGAAAATTGCATGAGCACTGCTTCTATCTGTTCAATCTGCTCAGCCTCAAGGGCTTTATCCATTAAGCCACCGGCAGAACTTAAGAGCAGACCCCAGCCCTGATAGAGAATGTGCAACGCGACAGCGATTGCCACCAGCGGATCAAACCAGTAAAGACCGCTGACTGCCGCCAGTCCAACCCCTGCGATGACGCCCACAGATGTCCATACATCTGTCATCAGATGGCGTCCGTCCGCTTCCAGCGCGGGTGAATTGTTATCCCGCCCGACTCTGAGCAGAATTCTGGCGACCAGCAGATTAAAAACCCCTGCCAGTAACGAGAGCAGACTGCCGATTCCAATCGCCTGCAGACCGATTGGGTTAAGCAGGCGGTTGATGGCTGCAATTAAAATAGCCAGCGCCGCAATGAATATCATGCCGCCTTCAAAAGCGGCTGAAAAATACTCCGCTTTACCATGACCGAAGGGATGCCCTTCATCGGCAGGCCGCATCGCATAGCTCACCATAACCACAGCAAAACCGGCACCCGCCAGATTTACCAGCGATTCCATGGCATCCGATAGAAAACCCACAGACCCGGTGAGATACCATCCCATGGTTTTCAGTGCCATGGTCAATAAGGCAACCGCAATGGAAATAAGCAGGGCTTTGCGCGGCGTTAATGATTGCAGCATGTTTTCCCTGATTTCAACAATAGAGCCACTGGTCAACTAAACAGGATGAAATTCTCCAATGCTATCAGGTAGACTCGCAGTGGTGTTTGCTAACCTTATCACCAGTTATTGGTATACGCATGATTGAAAACGCAGAAATACTGGTTGGTCAGATCCAGACTGCGCGCATCGCACGTCTGCGACAGATTCTGCGGGTGCTGCATCTGACCTTCATTATAATGATACTGATCAATATCCCACAGGCGGATATTCCAATGCTGGCGACCCTGGCGTTAACCGCGGCAGCCCTTTCATTTGCATACATCCCATTGAATCGCGGCAATGTAGATAAGACCGCCGGAATTATTATTCTTGTTATTGGTATCTGTCTGAGTCTGGTGATGTGGCAGGGTTCCGGCCTGCGCTCATCGGCTATGCTGGCCTATCCGGGCCTGCTGATGTTCACCGTGATCATCGGCAATCGGCGACTGTTCATGATTACCTATCTCACCATGGTGCTGGTAATGGTTTCCGTAGTGGCGGCTACACTGCTGGGCTGGCGCACAGGCCCCGAGGTGCCGACCACCCTGTTGGGCCTGATCGAATTTCTGCTGGTGGTAAGTTCGATAACCTACGTGATTAGTCTGCTCGCGACAGATCTGTTTAAAATACTCAGGAATATGGAAAGCGAGGTGCAGCAGGTAAAGAAATCTCATACCCATATCCAGCACATGGCTGATCACGATAACCTGACCGGGCTGCCTAACCGCAGGCTGGCGGATCGACGCTTTGAACTGGCACTGGAAAGCAGTATGCAGAAGCTTCCACTCCACTGAATCAGCAGGCTCGCGCTTATAGCGTTGAGTAACAGTTAACATCCAGGCAGTCCTTAAATCAGCCCTCACCGGGCAACTTAAGGCCAACCTTAAAGTAAAACAGAAAGGGTATCGATATGAATAAACGTCAAATTGGACTGGCTGTCTGGATAATTTTGAGTTGCATAGCCTGCCTGCCCGCGCACGCTGATGAGCAATCACTGCACGCTATTGCTGCAGCAGCCTCAGCAGAAAGGATTCAGCGTGATATTGAAACTCTGGCCAATTTTGGAACACGTCATTCCCTGTCTGACACCGAATCAGAAACGCGCGGCATCGGCGCCGCAAGACGCTGGATGAAAGCGGAGTTTGAACGTATCTCGGCTGACTGCGGTGGCTGTCTGGAAGTTTTTTATGTCAGCGACACCGTTTCTGGCACAGCCCGGGTTCCGGACCCGGTTGAAATTGTTAATGTGCTTGCCATTCAACGCGGTACCCAGGACCCCAATCGCTTTGCGTTGATGAGCGGCGATATCGACAGCCGCATCAGTGACATCATGAATTTTACCGATGATTCACCTGGCGCCAATGATAATGCCTCTGGTCTGGCTGGCGTACTGGAAGCCGCCCGACTGCTTTCTCAGTACCAATTCTCTGGCTCAATTATTTACACAGGCCTGTCAGGAGAAGAACAGGGTCTCAATGGTGGCGCCATTCTGGCAGCTCATGCATTAAAGAATGAATGGCATATTCAGGCCGTGTTAAACAATGACATGATCGGCAACATCCGCGGCATCAATGGTGTGATTGATAACACGACAGCGCGGGTATTTTCGGAAGGCACCCGCTATACAGAAACTGAAGACGAAGCCAGGCAGCGACGCTTCCAGGGTGGCGAAATCGATTCAGCATCGCGCAACCTGGCGCGATATATCGATGATCTTGCTGATCGCTATATTCCTAACCTCGATGTCATGATGGTCTACCGGCTCGATCGTTTTGGACGCGGTGGTCATCATCGTCCCTTCAATGAAGTCGGCTTTCCGGCAGTGCGTATTATGGAAACCAACGAAAATTATAACTGGCAGCATCAGGATATTCGGGAAGAGAATGGCATCGCTTACGGTGATGTTATCGAACACGTGGATTTTGATTATGCCGCCAAACTGACAGCGTTGAATGCAGTCACTCTTGCCTCGTTGGCCTGGGCACCCGCACCGCCGGAGAACGTCGAAATCAGTGGCCAGGTGAGTCCGAATACCACGCTGAGCTGGGATAAGGTGCCAGCTGCGTCGGCTTACCGGATACATTGGCGACTGACGACCGATGCGCAATGGACATACTTCCGCACAGTTGGCGATGTGAACGAATTCACCTTGCAAAACGTGGTGATTGATAATTATTTCTTTGGTGTATCCAGCGTTTCGGAAACTGGCGTGCAAAGTCCCGTGGTATTCCCTGGGCCGACCGGTGCGTTTTCTCTCTGAAATCCAGCAGTTAAATCCGCCTCTGTCTGAACGGCGGATGCAGCTGGCCGACTCGATTAGTAGAATGCCTGTGTGGCGAGCAGATCAGGAACGTGCTAAAAGTCGTAAAGAATTTGATCGGTTTTGACGGCTTCGACTTACAGCCAGGCGCGATTGATCAGTTGTAGAAATCATTTAACAGGAATAAAACATGAAAGCCCCTCTCAGCTTGATAATCAGCGCCCTGCTGACCCTTACCTGGATTTTCAGTGCCCATGCACAGCCGCAGACCGAGCAATTACATCTGGATGCAGTCACCCGCATCCGGGATGAAGGCTTGAACCGCTCGCAGATCATGAACACAGTTACCCATATCACGGACAACATTGGTCCGCGCCTGAGTGGTTCACCCTCTCTGCTTGAGGCAAATGAGTGGACCCGAGATCAGTTTGCAGAAATGGGATTGAACGCCCGTCTGGAAGGGTTTGATTTCGGCAAAGGCTGGACCTTTGATCACGTCTCTGTGCACATGACGACACCGCGCAATATTCCACTGCTTGCCTATCCGCGGGCATGGACACCAGGCACTAACGGACTGGTGCGCGGCATCGTGGAACGCGTTACCCTGGCCAAAGATGCGGATCTGGAAAAGCATCGCGGCAAACTGGCAGGTAAAATTCTACTGATGGACTCCTCACGCAAAGTAGCTGAGGGCGGCACCATGGTGCAGCGCCATGACGACCATTCTCTGGCAGGCGTTGTTGACTTTCCGATTCCTTCAGAACGCACACCAGCACAGGGTATGAATGCGGTTGAACGTTTCCTGTTCCGCGAAAAACTGCATGCCTGGCTGGTCGAGGAAGGTGTTGTTGCAACGCTCTATATCAGCTCCTGGGATTACGGGATTATCCGCCTGGGTGCTGGTGCTGCGCATGAAGCTGACGCTCACCCAGGAGTACCCTCCTTACAAATGGGAGCTGAACACTATAATCTGCTGACCCGCCTGGTCGCCGATGATCAGGACGTTGAACTGGAAATACGCGTCGATGCACAATTCCACGAAAGCGATCTGCAGGCCTATAACACCATTGCGGATTTCCCTGGCCGTGGACCGCTGGCAAATGAGATTGTTATGGCTGGCGCGCATCTGGATTCCTGGCATGCCGGGGCAGGTGCAACCGATAATGCCTCAGGTGTCTCGGTAGTGATGGAAGCCCTGCGGATTCTCAAAACCATTGGCGTGGAGCCACGACGCACTATTCGAGCGGCACTGTGGACCGGTGAAGAACAAGGCCTGCTCGGGTCGCGTGCTTATGTAGAGCGTCACATAGCTACCCGCCCCGCCGCTACTGATGAAGAACAATTATCGGTACCAAAGCGCATTCGCGACCTTACCTGGCCTGTTCAACCGCTGCCCGGTCATGCGCAGCATATTGCCTACTTTAATTTTGATAATGGTACCGGCAAAATTCGTGGCGTACATGCCCAGCAAAATGTGGCCAGCAAGCCGGTATTCGAAGCCTGGCTGTATCCGCTGCATGATCTTGGTGCCGATACTGTAGCGCTGCGCAGCGTCGGCTCAACTGATCACATACCCTTCGACCGTGTTGGCATTCCAGGTTTCCAGTTCATTCAGGACCGATTGGATTATTCAACCCGCACTCATCACTCGCATCTGGATACGCTGGATTACATTCGTCGCGAAGAACTGATGCAGGCTGCTGTTGTAATGGCGACTTTTTTGTATCATGCAGCAATGCGCGATGAACCCTTTCCCAGGAAGCCAGTCCCACAGGAACCGCCTGCAGATCCGGCCGATGAGAAAGCAAAGGAAGCCGAGAAAGAACTCAATGATGAGACACAGCCGGTAACGCAATAACAACAGTGACAGAGGAATAATTAGAATGCGCATTAACACCTTGTTTCGGTTTCTCGTGTCAGTGCTTGCTCTGATCGCTCTGCTGAGTTGCTCACCGTCTCCTTCCTCGACCCCAACCTCCGCTTCTGCTTTAGATTCCAGTGCTGCAGTAGCGCAATCCGAGCAACAGCGCCTGCACAGCATCGCAGAACGGGTAACCATTATCCGCGATGACTTTGGCGTACCGCATATCTACGCGCCAACCGATGCCGAGGCAGTGTTCGGCCTGCTCTATGCACAGGCTGAAGATGATTTCCCCCGGGTCGAGCGCAACTACATCTGGGCAATCGGGCGTCTGGCCGAAGTCGAAGGAGAAACGGCGCTTTACAGCGATTTGCGTGCACGCCTGTATATGACTGAAGAGGAGGCTCGGGCTGCTTACGATGCCGCGCCGGACTGGCTGCAGAAACTCTGTGACGCGTTCGCGGATGGGCTGAATTATTATCTGTCAAGCAATCCCCAGGTCACGCCGCTACTGTTGTCCCGTTTCGAGCCCTGGATGCCCTTCTACTTCTTTGAAGGCTCTATCGGCGGCGATATTGAACAGATTCCGCTGCGCGGTATTGAAGCCTTTTATTCCCAGACAACTGAGCTGCTGGACAAAGTACCGGTGGCTTCAGCGTTCGGCACCAACAACATTATTGCCAGCAATGAACCCGCGCCGCTGACCGAAACAATCTTCGCAGAACCCGCTGGCTCTAATGGAATTGCTTTGGATGGTTCGCGCACTGCCTCAGGTAATGCCATGCTGCTGATCAATCCACACACCAGTTTCTTCTTTCGTGGCGAAGCCCATATGGTGAGTGAAGAAGGGTTGAATGCCTACGGCGCCGTCACCTGGGGGCAGTTCTTTATCTACCAGGGTTTTAATGAAACCACCGGCTGGATGCATATGACCACGCAAGCAGACTTCATTGATGAATTTGTTCAGGAAGTGGTGAGCGATCAGGGACAATTGCATTACCGCTATGGCGATGAATTGCGACCTTTGGAAGTGTCAGAAGTCACACTCAGTTACCGGGATGGCGATGGCATGGCACAGCGCAGTTTTCCAAGCTATCGGACCCATCATGGTCCGGTCACCCATTTACACGATGACAAATGGACAGTCACCCGCATTAACTGGAATCCAGTGGATGCACTGCGGCAATCCTATCTGCGCATGAAGACGGCAAATTATGCGGAGTTCCGCGAAATGATGGAGATCCGTACCAACTCTTCCAATAACACCATGTTTGCCGATGCTGAAGGCAATATTGCCTACTTCCATGGCAACTTCATTCCTCAGCGCGACACCCAGTTTGATTATTCGCAGCCAGTCGATGGCAGTAATCCAGCTACTGACTGGCAGGGTGCGCATCCGTTGGATGAAACTATTAATCTGCTGAATCCAGCAACTGGCTGGATTCAGAACACCAACTCAACCCCATTCACCGCAGCCGATGAATACAGTCCGAAGCCCGCTGACTATCCGGCTTATATGGCGCCTGACGATGAAAATTTCCGCGCCGTACACGCGGTTTCCCTGCTGCGCGAAGCCACACAGATCACGCTTGATTCGTTCCTTGATCTGGCCTACGACCCTTATCTGCCAGGTTTTGAAAAATTGATTGCAGGGCTGGTGAATGCATGGGATGAGTCGCCGGCTGCCTGGCCGCAATTACAGCAGGCCATCGCAATATTGCGAGACTGGGACCTGCGCACCCGCGCCGATTCTGTTGCGATGACACTGGCGCATTTCTACGGCATGAACGCTGCGCAGGGCATAACAGTGCCGAGTGGCATGAGCCAGATGGAACAGATTAACTGGATCGGTACCGACAGCGCGGCAGAGGATCGCCTGCGAGTATTCGATGAAACGCTTGAACAACTCACCTCCTCGTTTGGAAAATGGGATACAACTTGGGGAGAAGTTAATCGATTCCAGCGCATCAATGGCGCTATCGATCATCAATACGATGATAATGCCTCCAGCCTGCCGGTGGCAATGGCCTCAGCCAGATGGGGCGCGCTGGCCTCCTTTGGAGCACGGGCTTATCCTGGCACGCAAAAGATATATGGCTCTTCGGGAAACAGTTTCATTGCCGTGGTAGAGTTTGGCGAAAAAGTGCGGGCGAAGACCATGCTGGCTGGTGGACAAAGTTCTGACTCTGAGTCTCCGCATTTTGATGATCAGGCCCAGCGCTATGTTGACCGGGAGTTCAAAGAGGCTGCATTTTATCGTGAGGATGTAGATCGCCGAGCACAACGCAGCTATGCGCCAGGAAATTAATCAGCCAGGAGAACGTCCTTGAAGCGATGGCGACACAACTACCTGAATTCCGTTCCATTTCTGTTCGCCCTCAGCGGCCTGATTTTTCATGCATCCCAACTGCTGGCTCAACACTCAGATCCCTCCGCTCGCAATGAGTTCGACCAGCCCAATATGCAGGGATTCTGGAGCTTTGCCTCGGTTACGCCCTTACAGCGCCCGGAAAGCCAGGCTGATAAAGAGTTCATGACCAGGCAGGAAGCCACTGAATTTGAACAGGGTATTGTCAGCGCCCGTGAAGCACGCTTTGAACGCGAACCTGACGGTCTCGACATTGGTTATAACGATTTCTGGGACGAGTGGGGTGATGGCGTCGGCGATAACCTGCGCACCTCAATTATCGTCAGCCCCGCCAATGGCCGCATTCCGCCGTTAAGCGCTGGAGCCGTTCTGCAGCGCAGTTCCGCCAGCGATGACGCGCTCAGCGAACGTCCTGCGCGCTTTTTGTTAGGCGGCATCAGTAAAGATGGCCCTGAGGATCGCGGCCTGTCCGAACGCTGCCTGATCGGCTTCAACACCGGTCCGCCGATGCTGCCGAGCAAGTACAACAACAATATGCAGTTTCTGCAATTTAAAGATCATGTGCTGATAGTCACTGAAATGATCCATGAGGCACGTATTATTCCATTAGACGGCCGCCCGCACCTGGACCCGGTACTCAAACAGTGGATGGGTGATGCGCGCGGACACTGGGAGGACGACACCCTGGTGGTGCACACCCGCAACTTCACTGACCAGACTGCCAGCCTGTCACAGCCTTATGCGGCCTGGGGTACAGCCAAAGACATGCAGCTTGTGGAACGCTTCAGCTTAAATGCCAACGGCTCATTAATTTACGAATTTACCATTAACGATCCGGCAACTTTTGTCGAACCCATCAAAGGGATTCTGCACATGCGCCGTTCACCCGATCGTATTTATGAGTACGCCTGTCACGAAGGCAATTACTCCTTGTCAAATATTTTGCGTGCAGCGCGGTAAATGCACGATCAGTTATAAACCAGATTCCTTATCACCGCATAAAAATCGCTGACACCGCGCCGGAATGCAGCCTCTCCGACCTGCTCGTCATTGCCATGTACACCGGTGTGCTCACCTTCATCGGTAATAACAGGATTAAAACCGTAGCTGATGATGCCAAGATCACGGGTAAAGTGACTGTCAGTAAAACCTGTGCTTACCGATGGCAGCACACGCGAACCTGGATGCAGTTCAGCCGTGACATTTTCAATAGCGCGGAACAGACGCGAATCCGTCGTCGAAATTGCTGGCGTGAAGGCCATCAGAGTCTCAATCTCCACGCCTGCTGGCGCAAGCAATTCAGTCAGCTCCGCGACAAACTGCTCAGCAGGTTTATCCGGCAGGATGCGGCAATCCACTTCCGCCCATGCCTCCGGTGCCACCACATTAATTTTGCTGGAGCCTTGCAACCGCGTCATTGAGCAGGTGTCTCTGGTCAATGCATGATGACCGGGGCGATCAGCGTGCAGCCTGTTCATGAACTCCCTATCCTCGATAGCCTTGCTCATATCCGCATAAGCAGGCGCCCAATCCGGTCCCGCAGACAGTGCCAGCCCTTCAAAATAGGAGGCCACCGGTGGAATAATGCGTGGCGGGAAGGGGTTTTCCATCATCAGATGCAATGCATGCACAATCCTGCTTACTGAACTGGTGGTTCTGGGCGCGGAGCCGTGGCCGGGTACATCAACAGCTGTCAGGCGCAACCACACAGGCACTTTCTGAGTAACCTCCACACCAAAAACAATCTCATCCAGATCACGACTGCCGCCGCCCCCTTCATTGAGCAGGATACCTGCACCGGCAAATATCTCTGGTCGATTATTAATCAACCAGCCGACACCAAATTCCCCACCGGCTTCCTCATCCGCACTGGCCAGAAAAACCACATCACGGTTCAGCGCTGCACCGGAACGATGCAGGCTTAGAAACGCCGCCAACTGCATGATGCCAAGACCTTTCATATCACGGGCGCCGCGGCCCAGAATGTAGCCATCACGGATATCGCCTGAGAGCGGATCAATCGTCCAGTACTCTTTATCTGCCGGCACCACATCGGTGTGTTGCAGTAAAATCAGCCCAGGCTCATTACCTCCCTTGATCCTTGCCCAGATGTTACCGCGCCCCGGCGCGCTTTCGGCGGTCTCATACTCAATACCTTCGGCCTCAAATATTTTTGAATAAAACTCGACCGCACGATATTCATTGCCGGGTGGATTAACTGTGTCGATGCGGATCAGTTGCTGCAGCCAGGCAACGGCTTCGTCCTCAATGCTTTGTCTGTTCTGGGCATGGATCTGGCTGGTAAAAACCGCTGCAAGCAATAATGCGATCAGAGCAGAGTATTTTTTCAGCATCAATGGATTCCTCAAGGTGGTAGTTTGTTCTTATCACATTATCGGAAGGATTTAATTCAATCAACCGGCTTGTGAATCAAAAGTGAAGGTCGGCTACAAGTTGCCATAGAGCTATTCAGGCCCTCCATAAATTATTTCACAGCTGCCCCATTATTTGCGGGGTTACGATCGATCAATTGCTCCGCATCGCAAATGCAATCGACCAACGGCATAATGTCTTGTGCAAATTGTTCAAGATGTTATGTTACGTATGCGCACCATCTTGAACAGATGACTGGATCACTAATAAAAAAACTGGCTCGTTCAACCAGACCTCAATGGATTCTGCTATGACTTCTTTGAAAAACCTCCCTCTACTTGGTTTGCTGATCGGCTTATTGTCAAATTCACTTATTGCTCAGGAAAATTTTACAGCGAATGGCATAGCCGATGACCGTCCCGATGCCATTGCATTAACAGGAGCCTCGATCTATCTGCCTGGCGGAGAATGGCTGGTCAACGGCACTGTTCTTATGCAGCAAGGAAAAATTGTTGACATTATTGCCGGCACGGATGTGCCAGCCGACTATTTCCCCATCGATATGAGCCGCCGCTATATTTATCCTGGGCTGATCGACATCAACACCAGTTATGGACTTCCCGAGCCGGAAAAGACGACCCGCAGCAGCGGTGCTGAAAACCTGTTTTCTTCCGGTAGGGCTTTGAATGTCAATGATGCAATTCGTGCACATTACCGAGCCAGCCTGGAGTTCACTCCCGCTGAGAAGCAACGCGAAGAATTGCGCAAACTTGGGTTCTCCAGCGTTTTGAGTGTGCGTGCTGACGGTATTGCCAGAGGCACCTCCGCCCTGGTAACGCTTGGCAATGAAAACGCCAATGAATCGATACTGGTGCCCGATGCGGCTGCTCATTATTCCCTTGATAAAGGCAGTTCCACTCAGCAGATGCCAGTGTCCCTGATGGGCTCGGTAGCACTGCTCAGACAGACTTATCTGGATGCCGAATGGTTTGCCAGCCAGAACCCAAGACCATTTACCGACGAATCGCTGGAAGGCTTGATTCGCAGCCAGTCATTGCCACAGATCATGGAAGTGAACAACTGGCATCAGGTATTGACGGTGGACCGTGTCGGCAAAGAATTCCAACAGCAATACATCATAAAAACCACTAATGATGCCTATCAACAGGCACCCTTACTGGCGGCAAGCGGCGCTGCACTGATCGTTCCCGTGGACTTCCCGGAAGCGCCCAAAGTGGACGATGCTCTTGATTCAGACGACATATCACTGGCGGAATTAAAGCACTGGGAACTCGCCCCATTTAATCTGCGGATGTTGCATGAGCAGGGAATCACCTTTGCGCTTACCGCCACGGGCAATAAGTCTTTCTGGAAAAATCTGCGCACGGCAGTGAATCAAGGCCTGCCTTCAGACGCAGCCATCGCAGCGCTCACCTCAGTACCGGCAAAAATGCTTGGCGTGGAATCGCAGTTAGGACAACTGATACCTGGCGCACTTGCCAACCTGGTGATCAGTTCAGGACCTTTATTTGATAAGGATTCCCGTCTGCTTGAAAACTGGATTCACGGCCAGCGGTTTGTTCTTGAATCAGATTTTGACGAACGACGTGGTCGCTATGAACTGACCGTCGATGGCCGCACCTGGAATATTCAACTTGATTTTCAGAATGGCATTCCGAAAGCTGAACATGTCGCTGGCTCAGAGCAGACCGGTGAAATTCAAGTTGATTTAAGTGACAACCTGATCAGTCTGAACTTCACCCCTGCAGGCGCTGTCGGTCCGGTCCGTCTGAATGGCTGGCCCACTGATAATGGCTGGCAGGGAAGCGGTCAGGATGCAGCAGGCACTTATGTCGCTTGGCAACTTGAACTTGCAGGCGCTCTGCTGGATGAGGACAGTACCGACACTGGCGACACGCAGCTCAGTTCCACTGAAATGCCTGGCAAGGTGATTTACCCATTCACCGCTTATGGCAGCGAAACTGCGCCAGAAAGACGCAATATGGTAATTCGCAATGCCACAGTTTGGACTAATGAAGACGAGGGTACGCTGGTCACCGATGTATTGGTGATGGGAGGCAAGATTAGCGCTGTCGGACCCGGACTGACTGCACGCAACGTGCTGGAGATTGATGGTACAGGCAAGCACCTGACTCCTGGAATCATCGACGAACACACCCATATTGGAGTGTTCGCTATCAATGAGACTGCCACCAACTCCAGCATGGTAAGAATGCGCGATGTGATTAATTCCGAGAACGTCGACATTTATCGCAATCTGGCAGGCGGTGTGGTTGCCGCTCAAATACTGCATGGATCGGCAAACCCGATAGGTGGCCAGTCTGCGTTGATCAAAATGCGCTGGGGCCAACCACCGGAAGGGTTGTTGATTCAAGACGCAGATAAATTTATAAAATTCGCTCTCGGTGAAAATGTAAAACGAAGCGCAAATCCTGCCTCTATTCGATACCCACAGACGCGCATGGGTGTGGAACAGGTGTTCGTCAATGCATTCACTGAAGCCCAGGGATACGGCAAACGCTGGGACGAATATAACCGACTGTCCAGCAATGCTCGACGCACGGCGATAAAACCGCGCCGCGATCTGGTTCATGAAGCCATGCTCGAAATCTTAAACAGCGACCGCTACGTCACCAGTCACTCCTATGTGCAGTCGGAAATTAATATGCTGATGCATGTGGCAGAAAGTTTCGATTTCAATATTAATACCTTCACCCACATTCTTGAGGGTTACAAAGTTGCTGACAAGATGGCAAAGCATGGTGCCGGTGGCTCCACTTTCGCAGACTGGTGGGCATTCAAATGGGAAGTGCGCTATGCCATCCCTTATAACGCCGCCCTGATGCTGCAGGCAGGTGTCGTGGTTGCGATTAATTCAGACGATGCCGAAATGTCCAGGCGGCTTAATCAGGAGGCCGCTAAAACTGTTAAGTACGGTGGCGTCAGCGAACAAGATGCACTCAAAATGATTACCTTAAATCCGGCTAAACTGCTGCATCTGGATGATCGCATGGGCAGTGTACGCGCAGGTAAAGATGCAGATCTGGTGTTATGGTCCGATCACCCTCTTTCTATCTACGCACGCGCTGAGACCACTTGGGTTGATGGGATTCCTTTTTATGATATGGCACGGGATCAACAACTGCGACAACAGATAAGCGATGAACGCGCACGGATAATAGCTGCCATAAACAGTAAACCTGCTGACACTGATAAGAACAAAACGGATGAAACAGGAGTAGCACAATGAAAACTATTACAGCTTACATCGTCCTGATCTTATTGACGCTCAGTTATCCGATCGCCTACGCCATTGTGCCAGGCCCAGCTGTTGAACAAAGCGAACCCATAGCAATCATCGGCGCCACTATCCATATCGGTGACGGCACCATCATCAACGACGGTGTTCTTACCTTTGCTAAAGGAGTTATCACGGCAGTGGGCACCGCGAATGAGAACATTGATCTGTTGAACCACCGGATCATTGATCTGCAGGGCCAGCACCTCTATCCCGGTTTTATTCTGCCCAATACGGTAATGGGTCTGCTGGAAGTTGCGAATCTCCGTGCCACCGACGATGTGACTGAAGAAGGCGATATCAACGCCAGCGTTCGCGCTGCAATCGCCTATAACACGGATTCTGAAATCATCCCGACCCAGCGCTTCAACGGAATTTTAACAGCCCAGATCACACCGCGCGGCGGTCTTATCTCAGGCCTGTCCACCGTAGTGAAACTCGATGGTTGGAACTGGGAAGATGCGGTACTGAAAACTGATGATGGCATGCATATGCACTGGCCCACGTTCACCAGCATGAAGCGCGATGAAATCAGCGGGAGAATGGAAAAGGTGGAAAATGCATACTATACCGCTCAAACCCAGTTGCTTCATTCTTTGTTCCAGAATTCACTTTCCTATAATGGCAGCACTGTGAATCTGAATCTTGCCGCCATGCAAGGATTGTTTACCGGCGATATTAAACTGTTCATTCATGCTGACCAGGCTAAAGAGATTATCAGCAGCATCCGTTTTGCACGCGCTTACGGCGTGCGTGAGATTGTGCTGGTAGGCGGCAGAGATGCGCTGAAGGTTAAGGATCTGCTGCTGACAGAATCGATTCCAGTGGTTTATCAGGCCGTACATGCGCTGCCAGACATGGAATGGCACGATATCGATCTACCCTTTAAAACTCCGGCTTTGCTGCATGAAGCAGGCATTAAGGTTGGTATCAGCACTGGATTGGCTGATCTTGGCTCACAGCGCAACCTCCCCTTCTTTGCCGGCACTGCCGCAGCTTACGGCTTGGACAGGGAGACTGCCCTGTCGATGGTCACTCGCAATAATGCTGAGATTCTAGGGGTTGATGACCGAGTAGGCACTCTGGAGGCCGGCAAAGATGCCACGCTTTTTACCTCGCTCGGTGATGCGCTCGATATGCGCACCAGTCAGGTTCAGCAGGTCTTCATCCAAGGTCGGGAAGTTGACTTGTATGGCACTCAGCAGGAGCTGTATGAACGATTTTATGAAAAATATTCGGATCCGCGATTGGAGTAATTCAAAATGCGTAAGCTCATTAAGTTTTCCTGGTTGATAGCTGCGATCTGTTCGCCAATGCTTGCCGCTCAAACCCCTTTGGGAATCAATCCGGTGATGACGGGACGTGGTCAGACTGAGGCGCTGCAGATTCACCAACAGATTTATCAGGCCACCGGTTTTGGCAATACGCTGATGGTTACCACCCCCGAAGGCAACGTCATTATCGATACCTCGCTGGCTGCCACGGCTCCCGCTCACCGGGCTTTGCTGAAGGCGGTCAGTGATGCTCCGGTGCGTTATATTATTCTGACTCACGCCCATGGTGATCACACCGGCGGCATCGATTTATGGCGTGAGCCGGACACCCAGATAATAGCCCAGCAAAATCACGAGGAGTTTGTGCACACGGAACGTCGCCTGGTCGGTCTGTTTGCCCGGCGCAATGCCGCGCAGTTCCCTGCCCTTGGCGGAGCACCGCTGCCAGCTGAGAGCCCCTTACTGCAGGAAGTGGAAAACTATGGTGGCAATATCAGGCCCACTATTCAGTTCGGCAAGGAATACCAGTTCAGCCTGGGTGGCTTAACCTTTCAGATCTACCACACGCCCGGCGAAACCTATGATCATCTGTCTGTGTGGATTCCGGAGCTGAAGGTGGCGTTTATCGGTGACAATTTCTACGGATCCTTTCCGAATATCTACACACTACGAGGCACCAAACCCCGCTGGGCGCTTGATTATGTGAGCTCCCTGGACTTTATTATGGAACTGCAGCCGGAAACAATCATTCCGAGCCATGGTGAACCGATTCATGGTAATAGCGCGATAAACACCGCGATGAGCCGCTATCGCGATGCAATACTTTATGTCCATGACCAGACCGTGCTCGGCATGAATCAGGGCAAAAGCGTTCATACCCTGATGCAGGAGATTAAACTGCCCGCTGATATGGCAGTGGGTGAAGGTTATGGCACGCTGGCCTGGACGGTCCGCGGAATTTATGAAGGCTACGTCGGCTGGTTCGATGAAAATCCGGCGACCATGTATCCGATACCAGTGGATGATGCCTATCCGGAACTGGTAGCGATGGCTGGTGGAGCTGAGCCGGTGGCTATGCAGGCACGCGAACTGCTGGCGCAGGACAACGTCATGCGGGCTCTGCATCTGGTCGATATTGCATTGAGTGCGGAACCGGGTAATACAGCGGCATTGCAGGTCCGCCTGGATGCGTTGAACACGCTGCTGGCACGCTCGGAGAATTCAAACGAAGCCGGTTGGCTGAACTTTGGTATTCGGGAGACGCAACATCGTCTGGAAAATTCGCGCTGATACTGAAGCGCTGTTGTTGCTAATACCGATGCGGTGATTTAGCGCCCGTATTGCTGACCCATCGATAAAAATCACGTTGCAGGCTGGCCACCCCGCCAGGGTAGGAGCGCGCCAGCCATGCGCGCTGATCGACATGGGCACAATAGTTGTCGGCTTTTTCCTGCAGAAGATCCGCCATTGCTCTGCGACCCTGTGAGGAATCCATTAAAAAATATACCAGGCTCCAGCCCAGCGCATAATGCGTCGATTGATTACTGTCGTACCAGCGTTCTCCATCCATTGTAAGCAGATCAGTAAATCGAAGCGGGTAACCCTTATCAATCGCCTGCCGGGCCAGCGCCAGGTAACCTTCATTGGCCATCACATTGCCGTACTGCCCACCGATCTGCAGAGTTTCGAAATATACCGCGAGACCCTCGTTCAGCCAAAGTGGTGTATTCACACCCAGCATTCCCGCTACGATCACATGAACAGCTTCATGCCTGAGCACACCCAGTGTCTGTTCATCATCAGGATATTGAAACGTTACTGCCTCATTATTTCGAGTTGAATAATGACCGCCGGCTGCAGCCAAACGGGCGCCGCCTGAATTCAGGGCATAGTCGCGATAATCTTTCTGTTGTTCAAAAACTCTGGCATTAAGCTCTACCTGACGAAGCCTCTCCTCCCCCAGCAAGCCGCTCAGCACCTGAAAAATCCGGGTGGTACTGCTTTGCAGTTGTGCCTTTAACCAGGGCACCTGGCGCTGACCAACAAGGTTGACACTCAGCAGAAAGTATTCCTTTTGCTCAGAGCGCTGTGCTGTATAAAGTTTCGTATCGACACCCCTGGGTGACCGGTCGCTGAAACTTGAGTTGCCGCTGGCGTCGGTCCAGCGGTAAACAGGAGCTGCTAAAACCGAGCTGACTGCTCGCGAAGGCAGAACCGTGCAGCTTTTGGCTGGAATTAATTCATGATTTTCCGGGCTGCGGGGAAGAACTGTTTGTTTAACGGGTTGTTGAGCAGATACAAATTCTTGTCCATGGGTATCGACCCATTGCGCAGTCAGCACGGGTTCAGTTTCTGCTGGACGTTCTCGATGATCGCGCAGGCTGACAACAAAATCACGAAATGCCAGCGCTTGCTGCACATTGGGGTGATCCATGAAATACTTGAATCCAATGACCCAGGCAGTAAACAAGACAAAAAATGAGAGGGCAATCAGTTGCTTCATCACGGCTGCTGTCACTATGAATTCAGTGTTTTATAGCACAGCAGCCGCAACCAAAAATAAAACTGAGTCACATAAACGAAGAAACGTGAGTATTGTTTTAAAGCTGGTTCACAGGTCCATAGGTCGGCGCGTAAGGCGCCCCATCAGCCTCGGCTCTGCGCGCACCGGCCAGAATACCTGGCATGGCGTAATTACCTTCATGGCAGGCATATTCGTAAATCTTATCCGTGGTGCTGGTCATCGGCAGTTCCCCGCTCCAAGGCTGCGAGAAATTTCCCCGATCGGTAACTGTAAACTGATACAGAATTACCTCATCGCTAACGCGGGTAAAGCGCTCGGTAACATGCATGCCAGTCGAGCCAAAGAAGCGATGGGTCAATGAGGATCGCAGCCCTTCCTGCGGATGAAAGTTAGTCGTTTCAACGACCAGAGTGTCGCCCTCATAATGTCCGACGGAATCTCCCATCCACTGATTGTGCGCTGGACTCTGGAATTCTTTGTTGAGCCGGATAATGCGGGCATCGTGATTCATTTCCGCCAGCAACATGACATAGTCTTCATTCTGGACTATCTGAGTATTATTGTTGTAAGCCACGGGCAGCTTAGGAGGCCCGGCAGTGGAACCAAAGCCCAGCACACAGCGCTCGCCTGGTGGTCTGGCTTCAGGTCCATCATAGGTTTCCCGTATTGCCATATCCGCGATCAGATTAGCGCGCCCAGCCTCGCTCCAGGGCAGCTTGCCATCAGCGGGATCAACCACCAGTGAGGAGCGTATCTCGCCATTCACTACTGCCAGGCGATTACCCGGATCCATCCAGAAATTGTTATATCCACCGACATTAACACCGGGACGGGGAGCCTCACGCTCAGGATCGCTGGCGGCGTTACTGGCTTCATTGCGTGCATCGACCATCGCTTCAAACTGAGTGGCCTCTTCGGATGAGATCACCAGACGGCCGTTGTAGCGATCGGGACGCTCCAGCACTGTCTGGGTTGCCACGCTCCAGGTTCCCTGCAGATCAGGCGTTCCCCATTCAGTACGGGGCACTGTAAAACCATTCTGATTCTGTGCAGTGGCCAGCGACGACAGCGTTAGTACTGGCAGGCACGCAGCAAGAAACAGTGCGTGAGTGGCGATTCGGATGGGACGCATGCAGGGCCTCCTTCGATGGTTATTCTTATATAGACTCTATCAACGACGTTATCACAATTGCAGAGGGTTCAGAAGCCTGGGAAATTATCCTTGTCGCGTTAATGACCCTCTTGTTGCGAGATACGGGTATCATTGACCCGTCTTTTGCAAAACAGGTAGATTTAATGAGCTCTATCAAAATTCGACAGACCCGTAAAAGTGACATTCCCGCGCTTATAGCCTTACAAGAGCGCATCTACCCTACTATCCCGCCCTGGAGCAAAGTCAATCTGCTCGATCAGCTTGAAGCATTTCCGCAGGGGCAGATTATTGCCGAGAGTGCTCAGGGGCTGGTCGGCTGCGCCAGCTCCATCATGGTGATGTGGGATGACTGGGAAGAACCGCACAGCTGGAATGAGATCACCAGCTCAGGCACTTTTGATAACCATAACCCGCAGGGGCGGACGTTGTATGGTGTTGAAGTATTTGTAGATCCGCAGTGTCAGGGTCAGGGTGTCGGGCATTTGCTGTACGAAGGCCGTCGCAATCTGTGCCGGGCGATGAACCTGAAACGTATTATTGCCTGCGGTCGCCTGCCTGGCTACCACGAATATGCGAATGAGATGAGCGTTGAGCTGTACGCCCAGAAAGTGGTCTGGGGCGACATCGTCGACCCGGTGCTGAGCTTCCAGATTCACGAAGGTTTAAGCTACTGCGGCGTTATGCCGGACTACATTCCGGAAGATGATGAGTCCTGCGGTCATGCTTCACTGATTGTGTGGCTGAACTCTGATTATTGTCGGGATGACCCGGTCACAATTCTGGATGATATTGTGCTGTGATCTCTCCCGATCAGGCTCATTCAGGTAATGTACAGCTGGGTAGTCTATGATGGTTGCAGCACTTCGGGTGCAAACGATAATTTCCCGCCTCAGATCAAAAATCGAGAAAGACTATGAAATCAATTACTACGAAAATCAAATACGCAGTGGCACTGTTCACTGTATGTGCGTTTACGGTCGGCCCTGCGCTGGCACAACGTCAGGACACTGATCGCCGACAGGACGCAAATCATCGCTTTGACGATAAACAGCGCACCGTTGTTCAAAATTACTACCGGGAAGATTCTAAGGCGCGTTCGGGTCGCTGCCCACCGGGACTGGCTAAGAAGCAGAATGGCTGTATGCCACCAGGACAGGCTAAAAAATGGGAAATGGGCAAACAGTTGCCGCGCGATGTGACTTATTACACGGTGCCAAAAGCAATCTCACAACAGCTTGGTCTAGCACCTGACGGTTACAAGTACGTGCGTGTTGCGTCGGATATCTTGATGATTACTCAGAGTGCTGGAGTGGTGGTTGATGCAATCTTTGGGCAGCAGGGCTGGTAGTTCTGTTTGGATTAGCTTGTCGGGCTCATTCCCGACAAGCTGTTTGATAAGCACGACTGTTAAAAATCCATCTTAATTCCTTAATACGCCAGAAAGGCTAAAGGGTCTGAACGCAGTCGCACTCAGACCCTTTAGCCAATTTTCTCTCTTGCTTTCTGTGCTGTTTAAGGCGCCGGTTTAACCACTGTGGCGCTGTCCAGTGCAACCATAGTCTGTGCTAATGCTCGGCCTGACAAAGACGAGCCGGTCTGCATGGTGATAGCAGTTTGCGACAGAATATTGCCTTCAAAATGCGCGCCAGCCTCAATGAGCACCTGTCCAGCGACCTGCCAGAAAATGTTTTTGGCCTGTGCACCGCCCGCAAGCGTGATTCGCTTGTTAGCACTGATGCTCAAGTCGCCAGCAATCTGGAAGATCCACACATCGTTGGCACCGCCAGAGATGGCAAGGTCACCTGGAATTGTTACTGAAGAGCCCCAGTTGTAGAGACCAGCCTCCAGTGTTGCACCCCCTATATTGCCGGCGCCCAGGTTAAGAAAGTCAGGCGTTGGACGGCCGGCAGCGTCGGTGTAGGCAGTTTGCATATCCAGTACTGCAATAGTCAGGTTGGAATTCGTTGGAGGGGTCATATCGGCGCCGTAAAGTGAGCCGATCACCTGCGTAGAAGTTGCCGATACCGTCCCAACCAGGGTCAATGAAAAACCTGTCAGGAATGAAGTGGCGGCTGGGCTGACTCCTACATCGCCGTAAATGGCTGACGCTGGGACGGTTGAAACGGCTGTTTTAGCCAGAATCGCAAAATTTGCAGATGAACCGAGCAACACCGCCGCAGGCCCCATCGTCACCGAATCTGCAGTAATGGTATAGACCTGTGCGTACTTGGCGTTGTTCACCATATCACTCTCGCTCAAGCCGTAGCCTATGAAGAGTTTCGCGCCTATATAACTGGAAAAATTTGTGTCCTTGACCAGCACTGCTGACCCACTATAGAGATTGGTAGTCGCATAAACCGGAACTGAGCCAGTGCTATTATCAACCCATCCTTGAGGCGTCAAGAAGTACCAATTATTCTCGAAATTGAAGCCCACATAGTAGTTGCCTGGGCGACCCAGGTCGGCATCGGCAACAGCAACCGAAACCGTCAGGGTCAGGTTATTGGTGGTTCCAACTGCGACAGCGGAGAAACTCGGTGTCGGCGCCGCTTGTGCAGACCCTGTAAGCGCTGCCACCAGGAACACTGGCAGCAAGGCGAACCATGTCTTGTGTTTTATAAGATTCAGGAAGTTTTTCATGTGTAACTCCAATTGCAGCTGTGATTTGAAAGAAGTGCAGCGTCAACGTTGTAACAGTCACACGCCCTTTGATTAAAGGGGGCACTACGGAGCGCAACACAGGGGCATGGATGAAGATAACAAAGGGTTTGGCGGCAGTGATTGTATCGAGAGGCATGATTGATTCGTAATCTGGCGCAGCCAGATTACTCACCCCTGCGGGGCGGCCTGAAGGCCGTCCAAACAGCTACGCTGTTTGTCGAACGGCATGTTCTCATCGGCCAGATTCGCCAAATAAAAAAGCCTGCGCAAGGCAGGCTTTGTTATTTGGTGCACCCGGCATGATTCGAACATGCGACCCCCTAGTTCGTAGCCAGGTACTCTATCCAGCTGAGCTACGGGTGCTTTCAGAGGGCCGTATTATATAGAAATCGAGGCATATGCAAAGGACTATTTTGGTCTAGCGGGTGATTTCTTGTATTTAGATGAGCGTGATAAGATCAGGCCTTCATTGCTTGCAGGTCTGACGTGACCGTGCTGTATGGCGATGACAATCTCTCGTTTTCGGCTCCAGGTTCTGTATTTTATGAAGTTAATCAAATCACTCTTCTCTCCTGCTCTGATTCTGCTCGGTCTGCTCGCTGCGCCTGTGGCGGCTGACTATGAGGCGGGTATGAAGGCTTATGAGGCGGGCAATTTTGAAGCGGCGCTGAAGGAATTCACTGAGGATGCTCAGCGGGGCCATGCACTGGCGCAGTTTAATCTGGGCATGATGTATCACTATGCGCAGGGAACCGAGCAGAATTATGAGCGGGCCATGCAACTTTATGCTTTGTCGGCGCAGCAGGGTCTGGCGCGGGCGCAGTATCATCTGGCCAGTATGTACGACAACGGTGAAGGCACTGCGCAGGATTATCGGGAGGCTTATCACTGGTACGAGATGGCAGCAAAGCTTGAAAATGCAGAGGCTCAGTATGCGCTGGGGACGATGAATTTTTATGGTCAAGGCAAGCGGACGGATTATGCCGAAGCGTTGCGTTGGTACGAACTGGCGGCGGCGCAGAATAATCGGGATGCCCAGTATAATCTTGGGGTGATGTATGCGAGTGCCTATGGTACCGATGCCAACCCTGAGCTGGCGCTGCGCTGGTTTGTGGCGGCGGCGGACAATGGCAGTGCTGATGCGCAGTACAACGCCGGGCTGATGTATGCCGAGGGTGCGGGCAGCGCGCAGGATTATCGCCTGGCCAGGTACTATTTTTCACTGGCAGCTTCCCAGGGGCTGGCGGCCGCGGGAACCCGCGCAGGCATTCTGTATGCCTCCGGCTTTGGGGTGGAACGGGATTATGAGATTGCACAGCGCTGGTTTACTGATGCAGCGCAAAAAGGTGATGTTCCCGCACAATCCTTCCTTGGCAGGCTGTACATGAATGGCATGGGCGTTGAGCAGGATCCACCGACTGCATTTATGTGGTATCAGATTGCGCATAACAATGGCGATAGAGCGGCATTGCCGGTATTGACCGCGTTGCGGGCCAATCTTACGCCTGAGCAGCTGACTGATGCGGAGCAACGTGCCACTGCCTGGCTGGAGAGATATGCGCAGAATCCTTAATCATAAAAATCTGTACGGAATGTTCAGCAACTTCATTCTGCTGATAGCGCTGGTGTTCACCGTTCCGCATGCACAGGCACAGGCAGATACCGCGACAGCAGATGAAGAATTCTTGCATGGTGACGCGAACACAGAATCTACGCCTCAATCTGACGGCACTCCGCTGAACGAATTAGTTAGCCGAGCTGAGGCCGGAAACAGTGCCGCACAATTTGAACTTGGCAATCGCTATCTCTATGGCACTGATGTTGAGCAGGATAATTTTGCTGCTGCCACCTGGTTTCGTCAGGCAGCTGATCAGGGTAATCATAATGCTCAGTATAATCTGGGCGTAATGGCGCTTAATGGAATTGGCGTGATGGCGGATTTTAATGAGGCGCTTGAGTGGTTCCATCTGGCTGCTGAAAATGCCGACACCACTGCCCAGTTTACGCTCGGCGTTATTTACGCAAATGGCCGCGGAGTGCCTCAGGATCTGACCCAGGCGCATATGTGGTTTACTGTGGCAGCGGCAGGTGGAGAGCAGAGTGCAGCGGTAAATGCAGTGCTGTTTCAGGAGATGCTCAGCATTGAACAGCTGGAGAAATCGCAGAGCGATGCCCAGGATTTAATCGAAAAATTCAATGAGCAGTAATAAGATCATAAGCATCTCAGCCTGGTCTTTGTCTGCCGTTAATCAGGAAATTGTGAGTCATGATGAAGTTTTCCGCTAAAGAACTTTTCGAACTTTTCCCAGGCCGCAGCTTTTTATATTCGGCAGTGCTTTGTATTGGATTGATCTCTTGCTCCGCAGAAGAAGTTGGCGATTCTGAACCTGGAATAGCAGCAGCGCACAAGGGTGACTATGAAGCCGGCATAACGGCCGCGCAAAATGGTGATTTTGAAACTGCGTTGCAGGAATTTACGGGAGCTGCTGAGCAGGGGTTGGATCTGGCCCAATATAATCTTGGCGTGTTGTACTACTCAGGCCTGGGTGTAAAAGCAGATCACGAAAAAGCCTATGAATGGACCAGGAAAGCCGCTGAACAGGGACATCTGGCTGCCCAGTTCAATCTCGGGACCCTCTATTTTAATGGCCACGGCACCCGGCGTAATCCAGAAGAGGCGTTTCAGTGGTATTCCGCTGCCGCCCAGCAGGATCATGCGGAGGCACAGTACAACCTGGCCACCATGTACCGCGATGGCACCGGTATAGAACAAGATTATGTGAAAGCGCATTTCTGGGCGAACGTAGCGCGCGAGAATGAATTTGATGGGGCAGAAACCGTGCAGCAGGAAATCGCAGCTACGATGAAACCCGAACAAAAAGCTCAGGCTGAACGTGAATTTATCGAGTGGCTGCTGGCGCGCTGAGTTTTAATTTACTGCGAACAAATTACTGGCGGGCAAGTTACAAGCAGGCGCTTAACGCGGTGCAGCTGATTGTTGCGCTCCAATATGCTGAATACGTTTCACCATCGCCTGCAATCCACTGCCCCGCGTTGGACTCAAATGTTTCAGCAGGTCCAGCGCGTCGAAATAAGCAGTGATGTCAAAATTGATTATCTGCTGTGCCGTTTTGCCGTTGTAGGCTGCCAGCACTACGCCGAGCAACCCTTTAACGATGAATGCGTCACTGTCGACTTTAAAGAACAGCCTATCATCCTGCTTTGACCAGATCAGCCATACCTGACTCTGACAACCGCGAATTAAATTCTCTTCTCTCCGATGCTCTGCAGCAAGCTCAGGAATTTCCTTGCCCAGATCAATAATGTACCGATAGCGGTCTTCCCAGGAATCAAAGAAAGATAAAGCTTCAATGATTTCACCAGAAGTAATTTCAGTGCCGAATTTGTTCATGCGATTCATGGCTGTCAAAAAAACATACCTGTTTCAAGTTGTGCTTCCTCGCTCATGCGCTCACGGCTCCAGGGCGGATCAAATACCAGCTCAACTTTTACCCGCTCTACATTCGGTACTTTGCGCACCCGATATTCCACATCACCGACCAGCACCGGTCCCATGCCACAACTGGGCGCGGTCAGCGTCATTTCAATATTTACTGTCTTTGCTGCCTGATCGACTGACACCTTGTAAATGAGTCCGAGACTGACCAGATCAACCGGAATCTCAGGATCAAAAACTGTACGCAGCGCCTGCCATACCTGATCTTCATTGATCTGATCACTTTCCGCTTCAGGAAAGCTCAGATTCTCTGTCTCCAGACCTAGAATTCCGGCATCGGTGCCATCCACGCGCAGCATCTGGCCATTACATACCACCGTATAGTTGCCGCCCAATGCCTGAGTGATGCTGACAAAGGTGTCTTTGGGAATTATTACAGGGGTGCCATCCGGCACTCTCCGCGCCGGACAATCCGCCTGCGCCAGAACCATTCGTCTTTCCATTATTTGTATCTGCCTGAGATTTTATTCATCGGCTAGTTCACGCTGAAGCTTTCGCCACAACCGCAATGGTCTTTCGCATTAGGGTTGAGGAAGCGCAGTTGTCGGTTTACACCCTCCTGAACCAGATCTATGCGCGTGCCACTGACCACAGAGATACTGTCTCTGGCAATCATCAGATTGACATCGTCTCCAAGTTTCAAACGCAGATCATCAGGATTGAGTTCAGGGACCAGGTCGACCACATACATATAACCCGTACAACCGCTCTTTTTCACACTGAGACGGACTGCTTTGGCGTCTTTATGATTGAGCAGCTGTCTGCGGAAGTGATCCACTGCTGCAGTGCTTACTTTTACTGTATCTACACTCGGGTCAAACGACTCGACGGTCATGCTTTTACCCTCTTTACTGTCGGAGTACTGTCGGAGTATTGTCAATGCACTATCAATGCACGATCAATGCACGTTTAAGAATACTTATAAAAATTCTCTCGCCTTTGCCAATGCAGCAAACAATCGGTCCACATCCTCAAAGGTATTGTAAAAACTAAAGCTGGCCCGCACAGTGCCGGGAATCCCATAATGATCCATGATTGGCTGAGCACAATGATGTCCGGTACGCACGGCTACACCCTGCTGATCCAGCAGCATACCCAGATCTGATGGATGTGCGCCTTCCAGAAGAAAACTCATCACGCCGGCTTTCTCCGTTGCAGTACCTATCAGGCGAAGCCCGGGTACAGCACGCGCTTTTTCTTCAGCATAAGTCAATAAAGCATGTTCGTGTTGTGCGGCAGCCTCGCGATCAATACTGTTCAAATAGTCGATGGCAGCACCCAGGCCAATCGCACCGGCAATATCCGGGGTACCAGCTTCAAATTTGTACGGCAATTGATTGTACGTGGTACCTTCAAAACTGACTGACTCAATCATCTCACCACCGCCCTGATAAGGTGGCATTGCTTCCAGTAATTCACGTTTTCCGTACAACACGCCTATCCCGGTTGGACCAAATAATTTGTGTGCGGAGAATACATAAAAATCACAATCCAGCGCCTGCACATCCACGGGCCAGTGGCCGATTGCCTGAGCGCCATCAATCAATACCAGAGCGCCGGCCTGACGAGCAAGGCGAATGATATCGGCTACTGGATTGATGGTTCCGAACGCATTGGATACATGGCCCACCGCCACCATCCGCACGCGCTCATCAAGCAGGTCAGCAAAGGCTGTCATATCGATAGTACCAGTAGCATCTACCGGAATTGCTTCAACCGCAGCTCCTGCAAGCTGCGCCGCCATCTGCCAGGGCACTATATTGGAATGGTGCTCCATCGCAGTTACCAGAATGCGGTCTCCGGCCTTTAAATAGCTGCGGCCCCAGCAACTTGCTACCAGGTTAATGCCTTCCGTGGTGCCTCGCGTCCAGATAATCTGTGCGGGAGCAGGTGCATTGATAAACTTTGCCACTTTCTCACGCGCATCTTCAAATTGAGCGGTGGCCCGATCGCTCAGACTATGAGCGCCACGATGCACATTACTGTTATCGTGACGGTAGTAATTACTGATCGCATCTATCACCGCCTCAGGCTTTTGCGTGGTGGCAGCGTTATCCAGATAAACCAGTGGATGTCCATTAACCTGCTGCTGCAGAATCGGGAAATCCTGACGAATGCGTTCGGCATCAAACCTCCTGTGATCGGTCGCTGGAACTTTTGTGGCAGTCGTGTTCATTATCACTCCCCTGCCGGCTCAGGAGATGCTGCGGCAGCAACCAGGCTGCTGCTTTGGGCAAACAAATCAGTCAGATGAGTGCGCAAGGCTTCCTGCACTTCCGGTTGATGGATCTCCTGAAGCAGTTCATTGATAAATCCAAAACTCAGCATCACCCTGGCCTGCTGTTCAGAAATACCGCGGCTCTGCAGATAGTACATTGCTGTGGCATCAAGCTGAGAGATGGTGGCGCCATGCGCACATTTCACATCATCCGCATAGATTTCCAGCTCCGGCTTGGTATCTATCTCTGCCTTATTCGAGGTGAGCAGATTACGGTTACTGAGTTCGGCCAGCGTTTTCTGCGCATCCGGATGGATATGAATCCGTCCATTAAATACGGCATGCGCTGAATCGCCGATGATGCCGCGAAATACTTCATGAGTGGTGCAATGCGATACGCAATGTTCCACATTGGCGTGATAGTCCACCAACTGCTGGTTGCGCGCCAGATAGACACCATTGAGCCGCAGCTCCGCGCCCCGCCCGCGATGATTCACCTGGTAATCAATACGTTTGAGCTGACTGCCCTCAGCAAGGGTGAACCCTAGCAAACGGGCATCACGGTGCAGATTCACATGGACGCCGCCGATATGCAGCAGGTCTTCCTGCTCCAGGCTGATGCGGGTATGGCGCAGCTCAGCATTGTGTCCGACATCAATTTCAGTCAATGCGTTGACGAATCCATTCTGAGAGTCCGGCGTAGAGACATAATGCTCAATCACCTCTGCGCTGGCATTGTCACCGAGCACCACAAGTATGCGGTGACTGGCCACACTCGGCTCGTTCTGCGGGGTTGATACGTGCACGATATAAACCGGTTTTTCCAGCACGATGTTTGCTGGAATATTGACCAACACGCCTTCCGCCGCCCAGGCATTGCTCAGACTGGCAAATAAATGACGCTCAGTATTAAGAATTCTGCCCAGCTTATCGGCAATAACCGAGTGAGCTATATTGTCGGCCTGAGAAAACAGCGTTACCCCGTCAGGCAGCTCCGTTGAAGCGGCCGCATCGAATACACCATTAACAAATACCAGACGGGTTGCATCCAAATTCACCAGTTTAACCTGATCCTGCCAGTCAGAATCCTGTTGCGCCCATTGCGTAAAAGTTTGTTTTTGCAGAGACTGCAGCGAGGTGTATTTCCACAGCTCATTCTTTCGAGTTGGCCATGTGACCTTCTGCCATTGTTTTGCGCCTTCATTGCGCAAACCTTGCAGCCAATCCGGCCCATGCTGGGCTGAGGCAAGCTGCAGCGCCTGTTGCTGGAAATCAGTCATGGCTCAAGCAACCTCTTGTGACGAACCTGGCTCAAGCCAGCCGTAACCTTTTGCTTCCAGTTCTTTTGCCAGTTCTTTGCCGCCGGATTTTACAATGCGCCCGCCGGCTAATACATGCACATAATCAGGAACTATATAGTCGAGCAAGCGCTGATAATGGGTGATCACGATGAAACTGCGTTGGCCATTGCGCATCGCATTAACACCGCTCGCGACCACCTGCAGCGCATCAATATCCAGACCAGAGTCAGTCTCATCAAGAATACAAAGGCTCGGCTCCAGCAACATCATCTGCATGATCTCGTTGCGCTTTTTCTCGCCACCGGAAAAGCCTTCGTTGACACCGCGTTTTAAGAAAGCAGCATCGAGACTGACATTTTTACTGGTTTCGCGCGCCAGCTTCATGAAGTCAAAAGAGGACAGTTCTGGCTTACCCATATGCTTACGCCGCGCATCAACTGAAGCCTTCAGAAACTCCATATTAGTGACACCCGGTATCTCTACGGGATACTGAAAAGCCAGGAACAGACCTTCACGGGCGCGCTCTTCAACCGGCATCTCTAATAGATTTTTGCCATTAAGCACAGCTGAACCCGATACCACCTCAAAACCGCTGCGCCCTGTGAGTACATTACCAAAGGTGCTTTTCCCTGAACCATTCGGACCCATGATGGCATGCACCTCGCCAGGCTTAACCTGCAGGCTCAAACCATTAAGGATCTGTTTGTCTTCCACTCGAGCGATAAGATCGCGTACTTCCAGCATATCGGGTTCCTGTTTCCAAAATTTGTAGATTCGACTTTAAAGCAGAATCGGCTTAACCCACCGAGCCTTCCAGACTGACTTCAAGTAACTTGCCTGCTTCCACAGCAAACTCCATCGGCAACTCTTTGAACACCTCGCGGCAGAAGCCATTAACAATCATCGACACGGCTTTCTCTGCATCCAGACCACGTTGCTGGCACAGGAACAACTGATCATCACTGACCTTGGAGGTGGTCGCCTCATGTTCTACGACCGCCGATGCATTGCGGTTCTCAATGTACGGGAAGGTATGGGCGCCACAGCGGTCACCGATTAACAGAGAATCGCATTGTGTGTAATTGCGGGCTCCCTCTGCAGCTGGATTAATTCTCACCAGACCTCGATAAGCACTTTGACTGCGACCCGCCGCAATACCTTTGGCAATAATGGTTGAGCGGGTGTTTTTGCCAAGATGAATCATTTTAGTGCCGGTATCAGCCTGCTGAAAATTATTCGTCAGGGCGACCGAATAAAACTCGCCAACACTGTTATCACCTTTGAGGATGCAGCTGGGGTATTTCCAGGTAATCGCTGAACCGGTCTCCACCTGTGTCCATGAAATGCGGGCATTCTTATGACATACGCCCCGTTTAGTCACAAAATTATAAATACCGCCTTTGCCTTCCTTGTCCCCCGGATACCAGTTCTGAACCGTCGAATATTTTATCTGCGCATCGTCCAATGCAATCAGTTCTACTACCGCAGCGTGCAGTTGATTTTCATCGCGCATCGGCGCAGTGCAACCTTCCAGATAACTGACATAGGAGCCTTCATCGGCAACAATCAAGGTTCTTTCAAATTGCCCGGTATTGAGTTCGTTAATGCGGAAATAGGTAGACAGCTCCATGGGGCAGCGGACACCTTTGGGGATATACACAAAGGAACCATCAGAAAACACCGCACAGTTTAATGCGGCATAATAGTTATCGCGCTGCGGCACCACCGAGCCGATATATTTTTTAATCAACTCCGGGTATTTATGCACGGCCTCGCTGATTGGGCAGAAAATTACACCCGCCTCTTCCAGTTTGGCACGATAGGTTGTTACAACGGAGACGGAATCGAACACTGCATCAACCGCTACACCGGCCAGCGTGGCCTGCTCGTGCAAGGGGATGCCCAGTTTTTCATACATTGCCAGCAGTTCCGGATCCACTTCATCCAGGCTCTGTGGCTTGTCGGCCATACTTTTAGGTGCGCTGTAGTAAGAAATCGACTGGAAATCAATTTTGGGGAAATGCACATGTGCCCAGGTGGGTTCTGTCATTTGCTGCCAGGCGCGGAATGCTTTTAAACGCCATTCCAGCATCCATTCCGGTTCACCTTTAGTGGTCGAAATAAATCGAACAGTATCCTCATCCAGACCAGGAGCCAGGGTATTGGACTCAATGGCAGAATGAAAACCTGCAGAGTATTCTTTTCTGATCAGGTTCTCGACTTGTGCGCTCATGGGGCTACCTCGTTTTTGGCCAACCAGCTCAATGCTGCCTGGTTATGGCTTCAGGGCCTCGAATTATCAGTTATCCGAGTAAAACAGTCAACTATTCAAACCCGTCGGTTTTCCACCATCAGCCTGAAGGCCTGATAGTGTAACAGGGGTTGTATTTCGCTCCCGCAAGTTTCATGCGCCCTTCCGTAACGAAATCCGCCAGCAGCGCGTCCATAGCCTGCATGATCGCGACACTGCCGTTCAATTCAAACGGACCGTGCTCACGGATCATCTTCACGCCTTTGTCTTTTACATTGCCAGCGACTATGCCCGAAAAAACGCGGCGCAGGTTGATGGCCAGTTGTGCGGGCGATAACCCAGGATGCAGCTGCAACAAGGCCATGCTTTTATGATTCACTTCGAATGGCCGCTTCATCTCATCTGCAATTGCCAGTGTCCAGTTATAGTAATAGGCATCGCTGGTTTTCCGACGATGAGCCGACACCCGTTTAATACCATCCTTCATTAACCGGGCGACCTCACAGGCATCGGCTTCAATAATCTGATAAAAATTGCGGACCTGCTCGCCAAGAGTAGTGACCAGAAAGCGATCTATCTTGCGAAAATATCCGCCGCTGCCTGCTGGTTCGGTGAATATCAATGGCAGATAAACTCCGCTGTTCATTTCGTCCATCAACGTGCCAAGCAGGAACAGAATCTCTTCGAGCGTTCCTACCCCGCCAGGAAAGACGATAATGCCGTGTCCAAGGCGGACAAAAGCCTCCAACCGTTTCTCAATATCCGGCATAACCACCAAGTGATTAACGATGGGATTGGGCGATTCTGCGGCAATAATGCCAGGTTCAGTAATGCCGATATAACGCCCTGCCACTATGCGCTGTTTGGCATGTCCTATGGTGGCACCCTTCATAGGTCCTTTCATTGCCCCTGGGCCACAGCCGGTGCAGATATCCATGCCTCGCAAACCGAGCTGATAGCCAACGGCCTTACTGTAATCGTATTCATCACGGCTGATTGAATGCCCGCCCCAGCACACCACCAGGCTTGGCAGCGCACGCGGCTGCAGTAACCCAGCATTTCTTAAGACACTAAAGACGAGATTCTTGATCGCACCGCTTTCATCGGCAGGGCGACCACCAATACGGATTGCTTCGTAATTTCCAGATTGACTCTCTTCGTCAATGCTGCCGTAGAGTTCGCTGCTGACAAACACGATATCTCGCAGCACCGCAAATAGTTGATCGCGCACACCATTGATCATCACCTCATCGACAAAAGCACAAGCTGGTGCATTGCTGACTTCCAGCTTGATGCCACGCGCGCGCTGCACTATTTCGATATCAAAATCGGCATAGCGTTCATAAACTTCCTCGGCGCTGTCAGTAACATCGTCGCAATTCAGCACGGCCAGAGAGCAGCGACGGAATAATTCATAGAGATCGCCGTGACCGATCTGACGCAGACGCTGCACTTCCTGCTGGGAAAGCAATTCCATGCTGCCGCGCGGGCCGATTGAGGCATTTAAGCGGGTTAAGCCGCGGCAGGGTCGATCGGTATCCATATCGTGCTGCACGAGTTTATCAACAATAGTTTTTGGTGCGTCTTTCTGCTTGATATTCATACAGTTTTCTCTGTTAAATCAACAAACAACAATCACAAGTACAAGTGTGGCGGCTCCTCTGGAAAGATGCAAGCCGCAGCCTTGTCCAATATGAAGTGAGTCTGGAGGGCAGGGGTGTTTCCAATATGAAATGAGTCTGAAGCCGGCTCGGGTTCCGTTCATGATGGGGGATGAAAACCATCATGAAGCTCGACGATTTGACGACCCTGAGCCAACTCAGGGATTTCCTGTCCGGCACCCAGGCGGTGGCCTTCTCGGTCATTGGCGACAAGGACACTGGCTATCGCTGGATCCAAGGAGAACTGGTTCGGTTTGGCTACCTGTCCTGCTCTCGCTCGGACAAGGGGGTGGTGATCCGCTACCTGATGAAGGTCAGCGGCTATTCCCGGCAGCAGATCACGCGGCTGGTAGGCCAGTACCGCGATACCGGGCAGCTCAAGCGCCGCCAGCGCACGGTGGCGGGCTTTGCCCGTCGCTACACCGCTGAGGACATCCGCCTACTGGCGGCCATGGATGAGCGCCACGAGACGCCCTGCGGCCGCCGTGAAAAAGCTCTGTGAGCGCGCCTTTGGAGTGTTTGGCCAGACGGAGTATGAGCCGGTTGGCGACAATCTCGGTCAGCCACCCGTACAACCTCCGTCAGACTACGACCTATATCCGGCAGCGGCGTTACTTCGAGAAAACCCGGCCCAAGGTGTCGAGCATCGGCGAGCGGCGCAAGCCCAGGCCCGATGGCAAACCCGGCTACATCCGCATCGACACCGTCCATCAGGGTGATCTGGACAAGCAAAAAAGCGTCTACCACATCAACGCCGTTGATGAGGCAACCCAGTTTGAAGTGGTCTGCAGCGTCGAGAAGATCAGCGAATTGTACCTGATCCCGGCGCTAGAGGAGATGCTGCAGAGCGTCCCCTTCACCCTGCTCGGCTTCCACTCGGACAACGGCTCGGAATACATCAACAGCCAGGTCGCCAAGCTATTGGACAAGCTGTGTATCGAGTTCACCAAGTCGCGTTCCCGACACAGCAATGACAATGCCCTGGCGGAAAGCAAGAATGCGGCGGTGGTTCGAAAACAGTTCGGTTACAGCCATATTCCCCAACGCTGGGCGCCGCTGATCAACGAGTTCAATCGAACGCACCTGAACCCCTATCTCAACTTCCACCGGCCCTGCTTCTTCCCTGAAACCCGCACCGACGCCAGGGGCAAGGAGCTCAAGGTTTATCGCTATGAAAACCTCATGCCCCCCTACGACAAGCTCAAGTCACTGCCCAACGCCAAAGACTATTTGAAACCCGGGATGACCTTTGAAATACTCGACGCCGTCGCACACCAGATCAGCGACAACCAGGCGGCGGAGCAGCTCCAGAAAACCCGCCAGAAACTCTTCAAAATCATTCATGGACAGACACTGAGAACCGGCTGACGCTACCTGCCCGTTCAGACTCATTTATGGATTTGAAAATACTGCCGCTATAAACGCTGGATTTGCCTGAGCAGTTCTTTTTAGTTTGACTGTTTGTATGCTTCCTCGATTGGGATACCATAGCGGCCATCTGTCACTGCCGGGAAACTGTAAGCCTATGAGTAAAAAAGCGGCGAATACTACAACTTTGAGCGATGACCCTGAAGCGAACTATGAATTGTTTGTCGACCAAGTGCTGGCAACTGGCCTGGTCTGGGGACTCAAATCCGATGAGGGCTGGGCTGTCTGTCCATCCATAGAGTTCGAAGAAACTGATGTCTTTCCATTCTGGTCCAACGAAGCTGATGCAAAGCCGCATTGTGCCGATGAGTGGAAAATTTACACACCGGCAACTATTACATTGGAAGATTTCCTAGAGGACTGGCTGCCCGGCATGCATGAAGATAATGTTATGGTTGGTCCGAACTGGGACAGAGAGATGACCGGCCTTGAAGTTGAGCCAGCTGATCTGGCTGCGCATTTGACCACGTGAGTTTTTCAAAGAGAAGAAAAGGGGAATAATAATGCGCCTGACCGAGGAATTAGCAGACGAATTAGATGCTTTACTGTTATTTAACGTGATCAATCCGCAGGAGGGAATCAAGGTTCACAAGTCGGCCGATCCGCGCCGTATAAATGCCATACAGCGCCTTCACAAAAAAGGTCTGGTTACGCAGCCGGATGGGGGTTATCTCACTGAACTGGGTCGTGAGGCCATGGAGCAGGTGCATATGGCACTCACCATACTTACAACTGAGTCTTTCCTGTAATCCGTTGCTCACCTGAGCAACCAGCTGGAAGGTTCGAACTCAGTGCATCAGGCGCTGGAATTAACGAGCGCCCTGCTCTGAGTTCTATCTCCCTGAACCTGGTATCCTGGGAACTACTTCTTCGTATAGTCGTACCAGCCCTTCCCGGTCTTTTCGCCATATTCCCCGTTCATATAATGTTCAACCAGGCGCGGATTTGGCAGGTCAGCAAAGTCACCGGTTTCGCGGAACTTTTCCATGCGCATGATATAGCTTAAATCCAGACCGGTCAGATCGTTCAGACGGAACGGACCCATGGGGTGTCCAGCGCCAAAAACACATGCTTTGTCGATGTCTTCCACATCTGCCACACCCATCTCCAGCAACCAGGTCGCCTCTTTGGAGATAGCCGCAAAAATGCGATTAAGCAGAAAACCATCCACCTCTTTCTTCAGCAGCACCGGCACCTTTTGCAGTACCTCGCACAGCTTCATGGTCAGTTCTGCTGTTTCATCCGACACATGCGGACCTTTTACAACTTCTACCAGTTTCATCACCAATGCTGGATTGAAAAAATGCATGTTTACTACTTTGTCCATGCGCTGCGTGGCATCAGCGATTTTCGAACTTATGATGGCTGAACTATTAGTTGCAAGAATCGCGTGCTTTGGTGTGAACTTATCCAGATCTGCGAAGATGCGACGCTTGAGTGCCAGCACCTCCGTAGCCGCTTCGATAACAAAATCAGCATTAGCAGCGGCTTCCTGCAAACTGGCAGAAAACACCAGATTTGCCCGCGCCTGCTGGGCCTGCTCCTTAGTCAACCGCCCTTTCTCTACCCTACCCGGCAAATAGGAATCGACAAAAGCGTCAGCCTTTGCCAGAGTTTCCGCATTGACGTCGCTGCATGTCACTTTATAACCACAGATTGCCGCCTGCAGTGCAATCTGATGTCCCATATTGCCAGCGCCAACCACGCAGATGTTTTTGATGTCTTCAAACTTCATGAGAGGATCCTTGTGAACGAGTAAGAGTTGAACTAAATAGCAACCCGCATTCTATGCAAATTTGCAGGCTCTTTCCGCTTTAATTTCCTTTAGCTGGGTAAAGTGACCGCACAAATATTTTTCCTGCAACAGCAGATGAAGACAAGGTGAAATTTCGGTATTGTGCTTACACGCGATTCCAGGAGTAAGTTTCATGATAGCCAGACTTTATCATTGTCTCGACGCACGTTCATTCCGGCCATTATGGACACTGGAGGAGATGGGGCTGCTATATGAACTGCACATGCTGCCTTTTCCACCACGAGCCTTTGCCAAAGAGTACAAAGATATCAATCCCTTGGGAACGGTTCCTGCTTTTATAGATGAGCATGGATTAATGACAGAATCAGCGGCAATTTGTCAGTATCTGGTAACGCGATATGGACCTTCATCTCTGGCTGTCGGTCCTGACGAGACGGATTATGGCGCATGGCTGCAATGGTTGCATTTCGGTGAAGCAACACTGACCTTTCCGCAGACACTGCTGCTGCGCTACGGCAAATTCGAACCGCCGGAACGGCGCCAACCACAGGTGGTGGATGATTACAGCGCATGGTTTTTAGGCCGTCTGCGCGCAGTAGACAGGGCATTGACTGGAAAAGATTATCTATGTGCCGGACGCTTTACGGTGGCGGATATTTCAGTGGGATATGCTTTATTACTGGCTGAATCGCTGGGTTTCGCCAAAGACTTTTCACCCGCGATTGCTGCCTGGTGGCAGCGCCTGCAGGCTCGCCCGGCTTATCAAAAGGCTCAGCGAGTGCAGCATGAGGCAGCGCAACAGCTCGGTTTATTGTCGCCAATTGTATGATCAAGGGCAAAGATTCCGCTACTTCGTGAGGCTGCTTTCAGACTCCCTCCTCTGCAGCAAGCTTGCGCTCCTGAGCTTCCAGCGCCTCGGCTCTGGCATGCTCAATCACCTGCAGTATCTCACTGATATTGGCATTTTCCAGGCGACCTTCAAATTGCCCCGTCAGTGTAATTCCTGGGCGGAGGTTGCCGCGTTCATAAAGGTCCCATATCTCCGCGCCATAATAGGTGTTCAATAATTCCGGATCAAAACGGCCGAAATAACGTGTCATATTTTCAACATCGCGCATCAACATGGCAGCCGCGCTGTTATTACCGGAGGCATTAACAGCCTGTGGCAGATCTATAATGACCGGACCATCGCCGGCAAGCAGTACATTGAACTCAGACAAGTCTCCATGGATAAGCCCTGCGCACAGCATTTTAACCACATCATCCATGATCCGGGCATGATAATCCCTGGCAGTCGCGGCTGGCAGCACAACATCATTTAAACGTGGCGCGACCGCACCCTCAGCATCGGTGATCATGTCCATTAACAGCACACCATCCACAAAACCATGCGTTTGCGGCACCCGGACTCCGGCCAAACCCAAGCGACGCAACGCGTCTACTTCAGCATTCAGCCAGGCCTCTTCATGACCTCGTTGCCCGTAGCGGCTGCGGCGAGTCATTGCACGGGCATCTCGGCTGTTGCGCACTTTACGGCCCTCCTGATACTGCGCGGCCTGCTTGAAGCTGCGTTTATCGGCTTCTTTATAAATCTTGGCACATCGAATAGCCTGGCCACAGCGCACCACGTAGACCTGGGCTTCCTTGCCGCTCATCAACTGCGTGATCACTTCGTCAATAAGACCGTCGTCCATTAATGATTGTAGTCGGTTCGGTGTTTTCATCCTGCCTGCATACGCCCTCTTTATTTATGTTTCAACAAGTCTATCTTACTTTAAACCCGACTACTGTGACCTGACTGCTGTGCGGGCAATTTCAAATCAGCGGAGGATTATCCGCCTAAGTTCCCATCTCCACAATGGTCTGTCCTGTGAGAGACTTATCAGCCTCACAAATTGTTAATTACCGCGCATTTTAACAACCTGCGCGGCCTTGCTCCCGAACGACTGCAAGGTGTGACGCAAGGCTCGAGCTTGCAAAAAGCCTGAGTGTTAACGGACCAACCTCAGGGGACGCAGATTCGTCCAGTTCCTAGCACAAATGGCTTTAGTTGATCATATCAATATTGGCTATCCTGCCCATCAACCCAAAAAAATACAAGGTAGGAAAATTATGAGCACACACAGCACACCTAAAAAAACTGGTCAGAGCTTTGACCGGACGTTACGTCGAAGAGCCGCCTAAGGACAGAGCCGCTCTTGATCTGGCCTATGCCGAAGCCATGGGCGAACTAGCCGATCGTTATCCGGCAGACGATGAAATCCAGACACTTCACGCAGAAGCGCTCATGGATCTCCCCCCCTAGGACTACTGGACGGAAATCGGTGAACCCAGAGCAGGCATTGAACAAGCCCTGTCGCAACTGGAAACTGTGATAGCCCGTTCACCCAGGCATCCCGGCGCTTGCCACTTTTTTATTCATGCGGTTGAAAAGGTTTACCCCCAGCGTGCGGTTGAATGTGCCGATCGCCTTCCTACCCTGATGCCCGCAGCAGGGCACCTGGTGCACATGCCAGGACACATCTATATCCGTGTTGGCCGCTATGAGGATGCCATCAGCGCCAACCAGCACGCTGTGCATGCCGACGAAACCTACATTCAGGACCAGCGCCCTAGCGCTGGTATGTATACAGCAGGTTATTATCCCCACAATTATGACTTTCTGGCATTTGCCTCTCTGATGATTGGCAGGGGCCAGCAGGCCATTGATGCAGCTGAAAAAGTTGCAGGTCTGGCACTGGATGAAATAATGGGTACTCCCGGCATGGATTTTTTACAACACTGGCGCACACGACACCTGCAGGTCCGTGTGCGGGCTGAACGCTGGGAGGAAATACTAGCCACGCCCGCCCCCGCAGAGAACCTTCTCCACGCACGTGCCCTGTGGCACTACGCCCGGGGAAGAGCTCTGGCAGCCACCGGCGAGATCAGTGCGGCCAAACAGCAACTGGAACATTTGTCTGCTATCGCCAGCGATTCGTCAATTGAGCCTCTTAAAATGGAGTTTAATAAATCGAGGGATATTCTATCCGTGGCAAAAGAAGTGCTGGCGGGTAGAATCGCCGAGACCGAAGGTCGTTATGATGAGGCGGTGGCGCACTTGCAGGAGGCGGTGCAGTTGGAAGATGCGATGCTGTATGGCGAACCCCCGGAGTGGTCTGTACCGGTGCGTCAGGAATTCGGTGAGGTATTGCTTGCAGCCCGGAAATACGATGCAGCTGCTCAAACCTTCCGTGAAGATATGGAGCGCTTTCCGGACAATGGCTGGTCTCTGCGAGGGTTGGCTCAGGCGGAGCGGGCTCAGGGCAATGTTGAATCTGCGTTGGAAATTGAAAAGCGATTAAACGAGGTTTGGGCGAAGGCGGATATCGCGCCTAATCAATAGTCCCCTACCCGCGAGCGGCGACCATAGATTCGGCCGCCGCTTTTCTGGGGCAGGAAAACGTAACAAACCTTGTAGAATCGGAGGCCATCACTCTGGCTAAAAAACTGGTGGCGCGGAGAAAGCAATTGCAGGGGATATTCTTATTAACTAAACTCAAAGATTGTCCGGGCATCACCTGTAGTGTTCCCGTAGTAGACAAACTCTGCTCCTCATTTGCAGAGCATACAAAAAACCATTAAGGGGGTCGATATGTACAAAACCATTCCAAGCAAGCGGAAGGCGTTAGTACTGGCAATTATGTTAGCCGGAACTGCACTGCCAGCTGCTGCACAGCAGCCAGAAATTGAAGAAGTAATCGTCACGGGATCCCTCATCAGAGGAACTCCGGTAGACGCCGCCCTGCCGGTGGAAGTTTACACCGCAGAAGACATGCAATTATCGGGCTCTCCCACGGCGCTCGAATTTGCAAAAAGCCTCAGTATCAGTGGTCCAACCTCGGGTGAATCCTATTACTTTGGAGGCGCAGGTCTGACCGGCAGCGTCAGTTATAACCTGCGCGGCATAGGCGCAGACAAGACTCTTACCTTGTTCAATGGCCGACGAGTCACGTCAAATACCTCGGTTATTCCCTCCGCTGCAATTCAGCGTATTGAAATTCTAAAAGATGGCGCCGCAGTAACTTATGGTGCTGACGCTACCGGTGGTGTTGTCAATTTTATTACCCGTGACAGTTTCGAAGGCTTTGAATTCTCCGGCGCATATAAGGCTATTGATAGTTCTGATGGTGATTACAACTTCAGTATGCTGGGCGGCTTCAGCGGCGACAACACTGATGTTATTTTTGCGGCGCAGTGGGAACACCGTTCGCGCCTGGATGCCATAGACCGTGATTTCACCAATCTGCCATACGGTGTCAATCCAGCGCCCTGGTCGACTTTGACCAATCTGGCGGGCTGGCTGCCGCGCGGATCTCTGCCCGCGACCCAGACTTATAACCCTGCCTCAAGTAATGGTGCTGGCGACTGGGGCAACCCGGTCGGTGGTATTGTTTCCGACTTCACACAAAGCTCCTGTGAGTCTGTTGGCGGCACTTACGTAAATACGTTCACCTGTGCGTACAACTATATTCCTTATTACAACGTCGTGTCTGACAATGATATATATCGGCTTTATGGCCAGTTAAAAACAGCCGTAACCGATAAAATGGATTTCTACGTCCGCGCAGCCTATTCAATGGTTGATACTCCGTATCAGTACGGCTCGCCTTCACAGCCAGTGATTCGCGGACCTGCTATCCATAGCGGAGCGACTTATCAGCTGTATGCTCCCATCAATAATCCGTTCGTAGCAAATTTCGCTCAGCGAACTGGCTTCGCCAGCAATGCAGCCTTCGGCGCCACCCAGGGATTTACACCGGTTACTTACCGCGCGTTTGCGCATGGCGGACTTGATACGTTCGCAGAAAGCGGCAAGTACAGCACGCCAAGTGATATCAGAAATAAGTTTGCGCATATTGCAACTGGATTTGAAGGTGTGTTCAATAATGGTATCACCTACGATTTTGGGCTTACCTATAACCAATCCAACACGTATTCCGACAGTCCGGATATGATGCTGGCTCGAGTGCAGCAGGCACTTAACGGCTTCGGCGGTCCAGACTGTAATGTGCCTGACCTCAACCCAAATCGCTTCGGCACACAGAATGCGGCACTGGCTGGAAGTAATGGCTGTTCCTGGTACAACCCGTTTGCCTCGAATTTCGCTGGCCAGCCAGTATTAGGTCTGACCAATCCCAGCCATATTCCTGGAGCTGAAAATTCAGATGAATTGATTCGCTGGTTTTTTAATGACCGTAAAAATTTCGCGACCAATTGGAATTTGACTGCGGACTTCGTATTCAGCGGTGAAACTCCAATCCAACTTCCAGGCGGCAATATCGGCTGGGGTGCTGGTACTCAATGGCGTACCACTCAAAACCGGGAATCTGTGCCTGACCCTCTTTATAATGGAAGTCAGCCATGTCAGTGGCCGGAAACTGAGAGGCAGGTTCCTCGCAACCCGACCGATCCTCTCTATAACGGCTGCACCGAAGACAGAGCAGGTCCATTCCAGTTCTTTGGAACGAACGTCCCTGATACTACCGAGCAGGATCAGGAGTCTTTCTTCGCTGAATTGAGCTTACCTCTGCTGGATTCACTGTATATGACCGCAGCTGTACGCTATGAAGAATTCACCGGAGGACTGGATTCAACCGTCTATAAATTATCCGGCAAATGGGACGCTACCGACAATCTGTCATTCCGTGGCTCATATGGCACCAATTATCAGGCACCTGGTGCCGGTATCGTTCCAGGTGAAGTAAATAACGGAGTTAACAGCTACACCATTGCGGCTGGTAACTGGCGCGGTGCGCAGACTGTTACACAATCCGGTATCACTCCGGAAGAAGCGACTGTCTGGGGTGCTGGCGTAATCTGGCAATCAGAAGGCTTTACCGACGGCAGCCTTTTCCGTTTCATCGTTGATTATTTCGATATCGAGACAACAGATGAGTTGGGCCTGCTTGCTTCTGCAAATCAGATTGCCAGCGCAGTGTTCAGCGTTTCACCAACTGGCTCTGGCGCCGTACCAACCAATGGCACAGCGCTGGCTAATTGTGCCCACCCACTTGCAGGCCGCGTCTTGTTTAATGGATCCTGTGTTCAGGGCGTAACCAGTGCTGCTGATTTTGCTTCAATACGTACTGAGTTCGGTAATGGCCCGGGACAGCACACAGCTGGTTACGATATTCAAACCAGCTACAGCTTCCCGTTTTATCAGGGAGATCTGAGCCTTGGATTAACCGCAACGATTGTGGATACCTTCGAATTTACCGAAACCATTCTCGATGGCTTTGTTCTTAATCCGGGTGAAGATCGACTTGGTTTCCTGAACTTTGCGACAATCGCTAATGCTGCTTCAGAATACCGTGGCAATTTTTCAGCGAACTACTCACAAGGAATTCATAACGTTCGCATGATCGTTAACTATGTGAGTGGCGTGAAGGATGACCGTTTCTACACGGCAAGCGGCGCACGTGCCGGTAATGCAGCGTTAACCCCTAATGGCAGACAGCCGGGCACTCTGCTGCCATTCGGCCCGTCTACCTATGGTATTGATGCCAAAGACTGGATTTCTACTGACCTGCATTACACAGTAGAGACGCAATGGGCCACTGTCAGTGCTTCAATAAATAACGTTGAAGATAAAAACCCCCCTGCATCGCGCCAGGAAATGGGTTACGATCCACGCATCGGCAATCCGCTCGGACGCACGTTTGAGATTGGACTGCGCAGAGAGTTTTGATCCTGCAGTAAAAGCTTGAAGACTATGAAACGGGCGGCCTCACAAGGGCCGCCCGTTTTATTATGAGGAAGGAGGGAAATTGAACTCTGGTACATCGCCAGCAGTCAGGTGCCTCATTGCAGGAGCTCCCACAAGATGTTGGACAGGGCTTTCCCTCCCAGGCTGACCCTGCTACCCTTCGCAAATCAGGCCGGAGAACAATAATGCGCAAGATCCTTCCACATCACCCCTTTGTTTACATCAGTTTTCGCCTTCGTTGCGGCATACTGAGTGGGCTGTTATTACTCAGTGCCTGCGGAGAAAGTACGCCACCAGACCCTGACGCTTTGCCGCAGCAACTGGCATGGACCGCCTACAATCTGGGTAGCACAGGATACAATCAGGCAGTGGCGATCGGCGCCATGCTGCGCAATGAGTACGATGTGACTCTGCGCGTTGTTCCTGGTCAGAACGACATTTCCCGCCTGTTGCCACTCAAAACCGGACGCGTTGAATTCTCTGCCAATGGGGTTGCCAATTTTTTTGCTCAGGAAGGGGTGTTCCAGTTCGCTGATCGTGACTGGGGCCCGATGCCTTTGCGCATGCTGATGAGTGCCAACGGCCTGTTCAATCAGGCAGTGGCGGTAGGTGCGGACACCGGTGTTGTTACCTTCGCTGACCTGCGCGGCAAGCGCGTCCCCTTTATACGTGGCGCTCCAGCACTCAATGTTTCCATGGAAGCCATGCTCGCCTGTGGCGGCCTTACCTGGGATGATGTAATTCGCGTGGATTTCCCGGGTTATGACGCGTCGTGGAACGGTCTCATCAATGGCGATGTGGATGCCGCGTTTGGCAGCACAGTGTCTGGCCCTGGGCGACGGCTGGAGGCATCGCCACGCGGAATCTTTTGGCCACCAGCGCCTCACGATGACGAAGCCTGCTGGCGGGGCATTCATGCTATTGCCCCCTATTTCACGCCTTATTTCGCTACCCGGGGACCGGGCATCAGCGATGAGAATCCCCACGAAGGTGGCACGTATCCCTACCCGGTGCTGGTAGCCATGGATACCCAGGACGAAGCCCTCGTGTATTGGATGACCAAAGCCCTGCACGAGAATTACGACAGCTATAAGGACTCTGACCCTGGTGCTATCGGTTGGGCATTGGAGTACCAGTTGTTCGACTGGGTGGTACCCTATCACGCCGGGGCAGTCCGCTATTGGCGTGAGATTGGAGCCTGGAGCGACAGTTTTGAGGCACATAATCAGGCGCTGATTCGCCGTCAGGAAGTATTGGCTGGTGCCTGGCAGGAGCTTCTTGGGCAAAACATTGCAGACGATGACGCCTTTAACGACGCCTGGTTGCGAATTCGAACGCAGCGCCTGGAAACAGCAGGCTTCGAAGCTATCTGGCAATGACAGTGCGCTCAGTGGCCACAATGCCCGTACCAGTGCGCTGGGTGGTGGCAATCGCTGCCCTGGCCAGTGTACTGCTGGCCATGGATTCGCTGCGCATGTTTGCCGACCGGCAATTGCTGGATTTTATCATCACCCTCCCCAACCACTATTATTATGCCCTGATAGCACTGTTGCTGCCGCCCTGTTTCCTGATCTACCCGATGACCCGCTATAGCACCCGATACTGGTATGACATCATTCTGGCTTTGGCAGCATTCGGGGGAAGCGTCTTTTTCATCATCAATGCCGAGACCATGCTCGATCAGGGTTGGGAATTTACCGCTCCGACCTATGCAGTATGGGTCAGCTACCTGCTCTGGGCCTTAACACTCGAAGCAGTGCGTCGCTGCGGCGGCCTGACGCTGTTCACTCTGGTGCTGCTGTTTTCCCTGTATCCGATAGTGGCTGACAAACTGCCAGGAGTCATCTCCGGCATGTCTTCAACCCCGGCGGAAACTGCTGCCTACCATGTCATCAGTATTGAAAGCATTCTGGGCTTGCCGTTTCGTGCCTTTGCGGAGCTGGTTATCGGTTTCCTCGTGTTCGGGATTGCCTTGCAACACACCGGTGGCGGGAAGTTTTTTATCAATCTGGCCTTTGCCATGTTTGGTCATGTGCGCGGGGGATCAGCCAAGGTTGCTATTGTGTCCAGCGGACTGATGGGTTCCATGAGCGGTAGCGTTATCACCAATGTGCTGACCACCGGGCAGATGACTATCCCGGCCATGAAACGCGATGGTCTGGACAAGGAATATGCCGGTGGTGTGGAAGCCTGCGCGTCAACCGGCGGTGTGCTGTTGCCGCCCATCATGGGGTCCACTGCGTTTGTGATGGCCACATTTCTGAACGTGCCATATACCACGGTGGCGTTGGCGGCCACCATTCCGGCGCTGCTGTACTTCTTTGGTCTTTTTGTTCAGGTAGATGCCTATGCCGCCCGTAAGGGCTTAAAAGGCACGCCGAGAGAGGAACTGCCAAAGCTCAGCGATACCATGAAAGAGGGCTGGTATTACATAGCGGCTTTTATGCTGTTGATCTTTCTGCTGGTCTACATGCAGCGTGAAGCCATCGCACCTTATTTTGCCACGGTCCTGCTGGTGATTCTGAATCAGCTGTCGCGCAGCAGTCGCTGGGATTGGAGCAAGGCGGGGGCCTTCATGGTTGCCACGGGCAAGCTGTTGGCGGAACTGCTGGCGATAATGGCCGGAGTCGGGTTGATAGTAGGAGCCCTGTCGATCACGGGCTTATCAGGCACTCTGGTCAATGATCTGCTGTATTTCGCAGGAGATTCTACGCTGCTGCTCTTGTTGATGGGTGCATTGACGAGTTTTGTGCTGGGTATCGGCATGACGGTGACTGCTGCCTACATATTCCTGGCGATCATTCTGGCGCCCGCACTTATACAAGGGGGACTTGACCCCATGAGTGTGCATCTGTTCATTCTGTATTGGGGTATGTTGAGTTTCATTACCCCACCCGTCGCGTTGGGGGCGTTCGCTGCTGCGAGTATAGCCGGAGCATCACCGCTGGCGACCGGCTTCAAAGCCATGCGTCTGGGCAGTGTCATTTATTTTATTCCGTTCTTCTTTGTGTTAAACCCGGCGCTGATCCTGGTGGGCAGTTGGATAGAAATCCTGCTGGCGACGCTAACTGTAGCTGCAGGCGTGTTTCTGGTTGCCGGTGGTTTGCAGGGTTACCTGCCCGGCCTGGGTTTTCTCGACCGAAACGGGCCTATTGGCGCAGCGGGGCGCAGCTTGTTGACCCTGGGAGGAGGACTGGTGGCCCTGCCAGGGCTGCAGACTATCGGCATTGCGCTGACGGATGCGCAATTGCTGCTGGCAGGAATTCTGGCCGCTGTTGCTGGTTGCTTTCTATCCAAAAACAAAGCCTCACCATACCCTGCGCTATAACCTGCCCCCACGCCGCGGTTTCCGCTTGAAAAGTTTCCGGTTCAAAACCGAATCGTATATCGAAACTTCACACTAAGATCTGAGTATGCGGATCTAAAGCGATTATCCTTGTCTTTATCCTGCAGGTTATAGTTGAACACAATAAATCCTTCCTGACCGGCTTTTGGAATCCACTGCAGGCGCGTGTTGACCCCTACTTCCTCAGACAGATTGTCGTACTGCAGCAGGCTTATCCAGTATAGCGTGGAGGAGAACGCCACCTGCGTGGATACCGAGGTCAGACGCGTGATGAAGTCGCCCTGCGGCAGGCTGATGTCATTCCAGTCGTAATTGACCGACATGACAAAATTGCGTGACTGTATCCAACTGAGGGAGCCACCAACATTTGTGCGGTCACCGTTGTAAAACTCACCCCAACTATAATTGAATCGACCCGAAAAACGGCGTTGCCCACCGGTAGTGAAGCCGACTTTATGTTCGTCGAATTGGTAATTACCCGGCTGAATAAGCACCTGACGCGACGGATCTGAATAGATGGCGAATGCCTGATCCACCACCTCCTGATTTTTTGTATAAGACAGATCAAACGCATCACGGCTGTTAGTTGCTACTTCCAGCAAGCGGAACACCAGTGCCTGGCTTTGCAGCCCCCTATCAATATCTTCAATGCGTTGCGCATCAATGCCTGCAAAAACAGTTTGTACCAGATCACCACCCGCGAAATGGGTATAACCTATATCACCCGAAAGGTCCTGAATATTCGTGCGGTTCACATAGCCCATTGCAGGAAAGAAATTATCTTGTACTTCTTTGAACGCGGTACGCCAACTGATACCGGTACTGTTTGGCATGCGTAAACCGAAACCATAAGAGGCATCGTCGCCGTTCAGTCCTGGCGTATCCGACTGCTGATACCACGCATCGGCTTCTAAGGTACGGCTGCCGCCGGCGATACTGCGGTTCATGTACTTGAAGTCCAGACCAGCCACGCTGTTATCCACGTTTGATGTCGGATTGCCATCCGTATAAATAAAACCCACCGCCGAATCGTTGAGTACATTGGCGGATACGCGAGTGATAAACAGATTTGAGGCATCAACATTATTAAATTCATCCTGGCGAATGGCCAGCGTGCCGATATTCCAACGTCCTACCCGTCCACTGATACGACCACCATAATCAATATCAACTGGCGCCCCCGTTCGACTCAAACCAAGTCTTCGTGAAAAGTATGGCCTTGCGTTCTCTCGATCACCCAAAGATGTAGCCTGATTACCACCAGCAAGTCCGCCAATATTGCCAAACTGAAACAGGTCAGAATCATTCAGAAAAAAGTCGCGTTTTTCTGGGAAAAACAAGTTGAACCGGGTCAGGTTGACCTGTCTGTTGTCCACTTCAGTGGCGGAGAAATCGGTATTAATAGTCAGCGCCGCATTTAACGATGGTGTGATGCGATAGAACGCATCCAGTGATGGACTCCAGCTGGTTTCGTTTGAGCTCGGATCATGACGCTTACTGCGATTCACCGCCATCGAAGGAACCAGATCCAGGCCGACACCTTTGCTGATGCCTTCGATGCCAGTCATCTGCCCCGCAATGCTCGGATTATAGATTCGATTCTGGGACACCCACGCCATCTCTTCTCCGCGCCGACGAATGGCGCGACCAAAATTGAATCCCCAGGTATCAATGCTCGGGTCGAATGGAATGGATTTGAACGGGATTTCCACCTCTGCTACCCAGCTATTGCCGTCCACTTGCGCAGCGGTATCCCAGATCGTGTTCCAATCCAGAGAGAAACTCGTTACGGAGGTATACAGCGAATCATGCCGGGCGGCATTGAGGTTGGTCTCAAAGCGGTAACCGGCTCTGCGCGAATTGAAAGGGTCAAGAATAATGACCAGGCGGTCATCCGAGGGCATGCCCTGACCATGGCGTATAACCGGCGCGGCAATCAAGCTCGGCTCGCTGTCGAACATGCGCGCACCAATGTAGAGCGCATTGTCGTCGTAAACTACATACAGTTCTGTGCGTTCCGAAGGTGCTACCCCATCCCCAGGTCTGATCTGATGAAAATCGGTAATAAGCTCCGCCTGTTGCCAAAGCGCCTCATCCAGACGCCCATCAATGATGGGAGGCGTTGCCACACGAACGGCACGAAATTGTTTGGGTGCGTTCGTGGGTAAAGTTGGAACCTCGCTCTGAAGCTGGCCTTGATTCTGGCCCTGTCCGAATGCAATGCCCGGCACAAGGGCAGCAGCAAGCAGTGGTACAAGCCATGGAAAGCGTGGTCGTTTTAAGCGGCAGGAACTGACGAACATGGGGACACCGTATTGGTTTTACAATTCAGGAAACTGTTAAAGGGGCGGATTCTAGCCCGAAAATTGCAGAAACCCTTGAAAAACCGACCTGTGCATTTGTAATTTTGTGTGACATTCAGACAGGTCAAAATTGTTTTGACAGAAAAATTCCTACCAGCCAAGGCGCTCGGCCAGACCTGAACTGCGCTGCACATGACTTTCACAGCCTGTTACGAACGCGGTTTCTTTACCGTGCACAATTACTTTCTTCCTTGCACGGGTGATACCGGTATAAATCAACTCACGGCTCAGCAAGGGATTCTTGTCGTCCTGAGGAAGAATCAACAACACCTGATCGAATTCCGAACCCTGCGATTTGTGAACTGTAAGCGCCCAGGCTGCAGTGTATTGAGGCAGATTGGTAGCTGCGATATCACGCACTTCCCCGTTGATCTGTGGAAACCACGCGCGCAGCTCATCCTGTTCATTTCGCCAGAGCAATCCAATATCGCCATTGAACAATTCCAACTCATAATCATTAACAGTGACCATAACGGGTTTGCCGTGACACAGATCACCGCCGACCAGCATTCCCTGCGCCGTAAGGCGCTCTTCTACGCGACGATTAAACTCGCCCTCGCCAAGTTCACCAGCATGTGTCGCGCACAGCACCCGGCTGCGATTGAATACCTCAAGTGCCAGCCGGACATCAGTCTGTTGCAGATATTCAGAATAATTTGTTACTGCCCATTCCAGTGCGCGCGTATTTAAACGATCGGCATCACCCGGCAACCAGTTTAGTTCCCTGCTAAAATCTGCCGTCAGTGCGTATTTAGACAGCGATCCATCCGCCAGGGGCCGCGCTGTCTCGTCAAGCAGTAAGGCAATAGCATCCTCACCCAATCCTTGATTCACCAGTTTAGCCAGCCTCCCGATACCACTGTCGCTGCGGAATCGGTGGCTGGTGCGCAATAACGCAATCGAGTCAGCGGGATTGCGTGCAGATCTGACAAGGGATAAATCACCGGAGGACTGCTGAGTTTCTATACCAGTCAGCTGAGCAAGAAACCCGGCCTGTTGAGCACTGTAGAATATCTCCTGACCGTGCCCGGTAATATCGCCCAAAACATTGCCGGCCTCTACAGAGGCAAGTTGATCCCGGTCGCCCAGTAAAATGAGCCGGGTATGGGCAGGCATCGCAGCAAGCAATCCAGCCATCATGGTAAGGTCTATCATTGAAGCTTCGTCAACCACAAGACAATCAGCCGTGAGGGGATTGCTGCGGTTGTAGCGAAAGCGCTTACCATCATAGGAAAGCAGACGATGCAATGTACTGGCGGTTTCTGGAATTAAATTCCTTATCTCCTGGCTCATCTCAGTTTCGCTTTTGCGGCTGAGAATCGATTCAACCATGCGCGCGGCGGCTTTACCGGTTGGAGCTGCCAGGCGAATCTGCAGGGCTGGATTTTGCTCAAGCAGCAGCGCCAATACCTTAACCACGGTGGTAGTTTTGCCGGTTCCTGGCCCTCCGGAAATAACCGCGAAGCGGCTGCTTACTGCCAGTGCTGAAGCAAGCTTCTGCCAGTCCATCTCTCCTGCTTCGATGTCTTTGTCAGGAAACAATCTCTGCAAGCCCTGCTGCAGAGTCTCGATATTAATGTCGCTGACCTGGATTGAGCGCTCGAGCAGTGCTTGTGCCACTTGTTCTTCATAGCCCCAGAGTCGAGACAGGTACAATCTGTCACCGTCCAGTATCAACGGTGCCACCTGACCCGGAATGCCGACGCAACTGCTTTTTTGCAGTAACTCCCGCCATTGCATTGCGGCTGGAATGACCGGCGGCGCTGAATCAAAAGAAATGTGTTGTGCACGAGGCACGGCAGCAATTTCGGTTTCAAAAAAACGTTGCCCACTGAATCGAGGCAATTCCAGACAGACATCTCCCTGCTGATTGCGTTCACTCAACAGTGCTGCCGTGCAGCCGAGCACACCATCTTCCTGCTCCCCTGCCTGTCGGGTAATAAACTGCGCGAAGAAATAACTTAAAGGCGACAGTATCTGCTGATCAAGCAACTGCCTTAGAATTCCGCGTCCATTCATAAAGGCTCAACTCCGTCTGGCACATACGCGAAAATCACTGTATCCAGCTCATCCAGCAACTCCTGCGCTGGCCTGTCATAAAACACCCCATAAGCATTGCCGTGTTCCGGGCGCATGCCGCGCAGGAACAGGTAGTACACGCCACCAAAATGCTGCTGATAAGAATAAGCTGGTAATCGCTGCCGCAGATAACGCTGTAAAGCCACGCAATACAGCAGGTACTGCAGATCGTAACGGCGATCAAGCATTGCCTGCTGCAATTTATCCGGGGCATAGTCGCTTAGCGCACCGCCCAGGTAGGTACTCTTATAATCGGCAATATAAAAGCGCCCTTCCCGTTCAAAAATCAGATCGATTATGCCAGTCACCATGCCACGGAAATCTGCTGCATCCAGTGCACTCAAGGCTGGCACAGCGCGCGCGGAAAGCGTCTGATTCAAACGGGATACACTGACCTTTTGAACAGAGAAGTCGAAGGCAAGTTCGTTCAGGCGCCGCTGCATTGGCAAATGAGACAGCGAAAACCCATCCGCTGCCAAAGGTGAATCAAGTGCTGTTTGCAGGATATTTTGTGTCCAGACGACAACGGTATCCTGCAGACGCTCTTTGTCCAGGCCGTAACGAGCTGCGTATTTCTTATGCAACTCGATTACCTGCACAGCTGTTTCAATCTGAAAATCGATTTCTTCCAGCAATGAATGCAGGAACAGTCCAGTATGACTGCCTGCTGGAAAATTCAAAATCGGATCGAGAGTATTGCGAGCTGAACCCGTGTGCGGCGCCTGGTGGACACCACGTGTTAAGGCACTGAAACTGGCTATGCGCCAGTCAGAAGCAATCTGGCCGCTAAACTGCGCAGCGCTCAGTATCTGATCAGACGCAACAGTACCCGGTAAGCGCTTTGAGATGGCCGGTTCAGGCATCGGAACAATTTCGATAGTCCCTGCACTGCGTTCAGAAAGTGCCTGCAATGGCGAATGCAGATCCATACCTTTAGCAATCGCATCGGGCAAATGTGTATTTAGTTCTTTTGCAGATTGAGTATTAAAAAGCAGATACGCCAAAGCTGTTTTACCTGATCGGGCACGCCATTCAGCCTCCCCCCAGGCAAGATAGATTTTTGTTTTCGCTCTGGTAAGAGCTACATATGCCAGCCGCAGGTCTTCAGCCAGGCGCTCTTTTTCTGCAAGAATAAAATGCCGTTCAATATCTACTGACCCCATATCCAGACACGCCTGGTGCATATCGTCATGGAACTTCACGACACCGGTCGATAGTTCCAGTGGTTTGCAGTTCCATAAATAGGGTACAAACACCACTGGATACTCCAGGCCTTTACTGGCATGAATAGTCACAATCTTTACCAGCGCTTCATCACTTTCCATGCGCAGCTCAGTTTCTTCCTCAGCCGCTCCTTCTATCTGTTGTCTGTACCAGCTTATCAGGGCCTCAAGGCCTGGATGAGTTCTGGCATTCTGCTGCAGTAATTCGGCAAGCTGCAGCACATTGGTCATGCGTCGTTCTGCATTATCTGCGCTCGCAATTCGTAGCCCCAGGCTCAGCGTTTGCATCAATGATTGAAACATTGGCATAAAACCTTTTTGTTGCCACAGCGCGTTGAAAGATTTCATACGCTGAGTCCATAACAGCCACTCGTGTTCATTATCAACCGTCGCTGCTATTTCCTGATAGCTGAAATTCAGCAGATGACTCGCCAGAGCATTACGCAACAGAGTTCTATCGGTGCAGTTGATCACCGCACTCAGCAGCGCAAGCAGACCATGCGCTTCATTACTGGCAAAGACCTTATCACGACCTACGGTCACCGCGTTTATGCCACGTCGTAATAACTGAGCGCGCACCCCGGCACCTTGATAAGCATTGCGCACCAGTACCGCAATATCGCCAGGCTGCACTGGTGCGTCGCCAATGGTAGCCTTGCCTTCCCGACCGGCCGCAATCAGACGAAAGATTTCATCGGCTGTGCTTTTATGCAGACTTTCTTCCAGTTTGCTTTTGCTGATTGCTTTGTCATCCGTGGGCAATTGCCAAATGCTCAGTGGCACTGCAGGTTCACCCTCTTCACGCAACAATTTATGAACAGGCTTTGCTGCAGCATGAACTGATGTAAACTCGATCGCCTCGCTATAGATAAAGGGATCTTCGCGGTTACCAAACAGGGTATTGACGGCAGTGATCAGTGGTGGCACTGAACGCCAATTGGTATCCAGGGTATAAAGATTCTCAGCTGCGTCCTTGCGTGCCTCTATATAGGTAAAAATGTCGCCACCACGAAAACTGTAGATAGCCTGTTTCGGATCGCCGATCATAATCAAACTGGTCAGCGGCATTAATCCGTCCAATGGGTCCTGCAAATACAGCTTCCGAAAAATACCGTATTGAACAGCGTCGGTATCCTGAAACTCGTCGATCATCGCTACTGGAAATGCCTCACGCAGATTATTTGCCAACGCCACTCCCTGCGGTCGCTGCAGGGCATCGTAGAGACGGGTCAACTGATCGCTGAAAGACATGCTGCGGGCTTGTTGTTTGACCCGTTCAATCTGCAGGCGGGCAAAATCAGTAGCATCCAGCAACGCTCGGATAGTGAATGCCGCTTCAATTTCTTTCATCGTGTTGATTATCTGACTGCACTCTTTAAAGAAACCATCATCAAGCTTCGGATCAGTGCCACGTTTTTTGGGAGTGTTGTTCTCATTGAGATGATGGGCGCATAGCCTTGTCAAGACTTCTGGCTGCAGCGCAATCTCCTGTGCCGCAAAAAACTTGTCTAATCGAACAAAATATTCCTGCAAGGCATCAGGCTGATAACCATTGGTTTTAGTTCTGCTCAGCGCTGGTGAGGTCAACAGAATCTCTTTTAGCTCCAGGTGGCGCTCCTGCCACAGCGCAGAAATCTTGTGCCTTGATACAGGCAATTGATGCCAGCGGGCATAGAGTTCATCGAGGCGTTCAACTGAATCCGGCACCACAATGTGATCGCGAACATCGCGCAACATTTTTTGTCTGCCGATAAAGCTGTGCAGACTCCCCAGAGCGTTTAAAAATAAATCACTGCTACTGGCATTGAGTTCATAAGATTCGCAGCGCCACCAGTCCGTCAATGCCTGCTGCCACAACAGACTGTCATCACTGGCTATTTCCACTTGAAAAGGCTGGCCACTGTTAAAGGCATGATCGCTTAGCGCACGCTGACAAAAACCGTGAATTGTATAAATTGCTGCTTCATCCATGGTGCGTACGGCGAGCTTTAATCTCGCCTGGGCATCTGCGGGAGTGTAATCAGTGGTTGCCTGGGCGAGCTGCTGCAGCAGCAGGCGCAGGAACTGATCTTCAATTTCATCAATCTGCAGTGTCAGACCGGTCTTTGAACCTTCAATTTCCACCTCGTTAGTTGCCGTTGTTTCTGCTGAAAGTTGAAATATGTTCTCCAGCAGGCGCAGACTGTCGTACATGCGCTGCCGCACCCGGCCACGCAGCTCTTCGGTGGCAGCATTTGTGAACGTCACTACCAGAATTTCATTAATACTGCGGCCCGCCAGCACATAGCGCAGATACAGATTTGCTATTGCGTAAGTCTTACCCGTACCGGCACTGGCCTCAATCAGTTTGACGCCATTTAAGTCCAGATCAAGTGTCTGCCTGGCGTCCAGTACCGCCGGAATTATGGACGACAGAACTGTTTGCCCGGCGATGGAGCTCATACCACCTCCTCTTTAAGGTCTAGAGCCACACTGTAAAGCTGCTTAGACAAGTCCCGAAACTCGATATCATTCAGAGGGGCACCTGTGCAGCCACGCAAGGCCAGTTGCACATATGGGTCACATTCTTCGCCACGGACAATTAGGAAACTGCTGTCATTCCATTTACTGAACGCAGCTTTCAATCCTGCCTCATCGTCGCTTGCTTTAGCAAAAGCATAGGTGGATTCCGGGAATATCGGCAACGGCCGTTGCATCCCTTGCTGATAGAGATTCACATAAATCTGTAACTGCCGCATCGCAGCAACAGCCTCGAAAGGTCTGAAGCGAATGCTTTCATCACGGCTGATCAGCACACTGAATTCATCTTCCTGTAGCACTCCTGCAGCACAAAGCGCCAGATGCTCTACCCATAATCCAAGCAAGGCTTTGCCTTTCAAAGAAGAGGGACTGTAATGCAGCAAGCCTTTTCCTGGCAGATAAGACACCTGGCCGTTAAGGGTTTGTCCCTCAGCCAGCCGTAACGCAATATGACGAGGTTCACTGCTGATATTCTGATAGTCTGCCAATTGATCCAGCAGGCCTTCACTCTGCTCCTGAACTTTATTGAATGCAGCAGCGGCAAAAATACCATGAGGCAGAAGCCCTTCTGCACGCAACGCTTCATGTGAAGTACTGAGCCCGGCGATCCGATCGCCAGCCAGGCGATCTTTTAATTGCCAGACCTGCAAATCATCCAGCGCGAAGGTTTCTTCATCCTCATTGCTCGGCTGTTCCTGCAGAAAAATATGCAATCGGTATTTGAAAAAATAGGCAACAGGATGAGCGAGAAAACGCCGCAGACGAGACAAGTCCACATTAACAGTTTCATCTTCAGCTCCGGTCTGTGCACTGGACTGAAGCCGAAGTGCAGCTATTTTGTCCTGTGGCCACAGCAGATCGGCACTCTGCACTTTATCCTGATTCAATATCTGAGCGACATGGCACCAGTATCTGTCGTAGCCAGGGCCAGCCGCGCCATTCTGATAATTGCGTGGGCTGAAGGGCTGCATGCTGTGTATTCTGGACAGATGTTCGCTCATCAGGCTGGTTGGATCACTCAGGGGATGGTATTGAGCATCGATGAAATCAAGCAGTTGTCGCACCAGCACAGAAGGTTGACAGATACTGTTGTCCTTGAGGCTGCGTCCGGTATAGCTGATATACAATTTCTGCCGTGCACACAGCAATGTTTCAAGTAATAAATAACGGTCTTCGTCACCTTTGCGTGGATCCCCAGGGTGCCAGTGTCGACTCATCAAATCAAATTCAATCGGCTGTTCCCGGCGTGGAAACGCCTGGTCATTCATGCCCAGCAGACAGATGACCTGGAAGGGCAGACTTCGCATCGGGCGCATACCACAAAAGGTAACCCCACCGCTGAAAAAGCGCCCGCGCACGGTTTGCTGTCCAAGGGCTTCCTGCAAACGAATAGTCAATAAATCCAGCGATAGTGTCTGCGCACCCGCCAACTGGCAAAGCTCGTCGATAGCTTCACGAATCAGTTGCAACTTATCGTCTTCATCCCCCCATTCCACGAATAAGTCATCCAGCATTTCATTAAGCGTCTGTTGCCATGACCCAGCATTGCGCACGTCCCGCAAGCGGGTTCGCCATTCACATAGTCTCTCGAGAAACAGGCAGAAGTTTCCAACGCTCTGTGCACTGCCACCCTCTACGCCCGCAACAAGCGCAATCCCATGCCAGTAATCCTGTCCAGCTACGCGCTCACCGAATGCGTAGGACGCAAGTAATCGTTGTAACGCGAACTCCCAGGTGTTCTCTGCAATTGCGGGCAAATTAAGGGACTGTTTATGGGCACCATCGATACCCCAGTACACCACGCTATCTTCCAGCAATCCCGCCATGGTGTCACAGGACTGCTGATCAAGTCCGAAGCGGGCGGCAATCTCGGGTACTTCAAGATAAGACTTTACTTCAGAAATCGTAAAACGGCTTTTTGGCAACGCCAGCAACTGCAGAAAAATTCCAATCAGAGGATGTTCATCGGCCAGCGTAATATCAGAAAGATTCCACGGAATAAAAGGTCGGCTGTCGCTGTCATTACGGCTGAATACCGCTTCAATATAAGGTGCGTATTCACTGATCTGCGGCACCATTACCAGAATATCTTCCGGCTGCAGATCTGAATACCGCTCCAGCGTTCTTAATAACTCATCGTGTAATACCTGGCACTCACGCATTGCACTGTGGCAGACCGCAAATAGGATTGAGTCATCTGCCGGGGTACAAATTGAACTTTCCTGCAGTTTATAAATATCCTGTTGCAGACGGTGCAACAGAGTATCGCTCCCCGGATCCTTGTAGCTCTCCCACTGCGCAGTTTCCAATGAGTCATCGCCAAGCAGCAGATCCTGAAAAGCCTGTCCCTGCCGCCCCCAGGAGGCCAGCAGATCATTGGCCGTATCGTAATAGTCGGCTTGATCCGCATTATTGACGCGCATCCGCGACTGTTGCTTTTTACTTTTTAGATCTGCCCAGTAATGTTCCGTCGGGCTGTGCTGAAACAAATAAAGATCGGTGTGTGCAGCCAGTGCCTGGAAGACTTCAATATACAATGGAGGTAAGGAGGAAAGAGCAAAACAGATAATACGCTGCGGTAGATGCTGCGGCCTGGCTCCTTTATGCAGTTTCTGTTGCAGCCGATCAAGAAGGGCTACTCGATGATTATCCTCCAGATTGGCAACCAGGTGCCGCCACAGTATTGGCTGCCAGGGTTGATCAATGCCCGTCTGGCCATCGCTCCAGGCTCGTATCCAGTCCGGACGGTAGAACTGATAGCGATCGAACACATCAGCAATGCGCTCAGACAGCTGCCAGCGTTTGACGCCATTCTGGTCATCGACCAGATAACGCCGCAGTGGCTCAAATTCGGCAACCGAAAGCAAAGCCGGCAGTGCTGCAAAGATTTTCCACGCAGCGAATTCGCGTGACAGTGGATCCTGGCCGGGAACATTGGGTAAGTCAGCAACTGTCTGGTCCCATATCCATGATGCTGCCAGTGGGTATTTGATATTCGCAGCGATGCCCTGGGTGCGCGCCAACTGCAGATTCAACCAGCGCGCCATCGCCATGTTCGGCACGATGATCAGTTCAGGCGTGAATGGATCCTGCAAAGGCTGCGCGCGCAGCAACTCGGTAAGGTGCTGCTGCAGCGCTTCAACCTGATTTGAACTGACAAGATGCAGAGGCATTATGCAGGTCGCGTCGATTGATTAACGATCATTGTCCCACAGGACGCCCTTGATCCGGTTTGCTGTAATCACAAACACCTTCCGGGAATACCTGCTTCAATTGAGATATCTCGGTACTGCCTGGCGTCCAGTTACCATAGGTGCCATCGCTCAATGCATTATCGACAGGCTTGAGGGCGCATTTAAATACGCTGCCTTCAATAGGGCCACCTGCCACTATTCGCGAGGTTGTATAGGTTTTGAATGCCTGCGTGCATGGTCCGGCAGCACGATCGTCCAGAATACCATCCCAGACATTGTCCCCAGAGGCCAGCAGACTGCCATCAGTATTGAAGCAGCTGTCCACCGCACTGGCAGGACGATTCTCGCCGACACTCAGTTCCGGGTTGGCTTTAATGTTCATCACCCATTCGTGCAGAACATCCAGCGCCTGGTAGGTTTGATCAAAGGCCGTTTCCGGCCGTGCATCGGTAAACCATACCACCTGATTATCTGAGTTCCCCATGGTATTGCGGATGCGTTGCCGTCCGGAGAATGACTGATGGGTATTATGCATATCGAGAACATGTTCGAGATAATGCCGCCAGTCTATTACTGGAATATCCAGTCTGCCATCAAAGACCATGCCGGCATTGTAGGCCGCCTGCATTGCCTGAACATCGCCGCTGGTGCGCGGTGCTGGCGCATCGCCCTCGGACAGATTCATATTCCTGCGACTCCATGGATCAAAAGTCTCCGGGGTCACATCACCCAGATAGGGCGCTCCTTCCTGTACCATGTCACGTGGATGTTTCCAGCCACCGATTTTTGCATTCAGATCGAGAAACTCCTCGGCAGTAATCAGACCTTCCACCAGCGCCTGCAGACCATACTGCACACCGACGTTATCCCACATGACCCGGGCATCGCCCTGCTCATCAACGCCGTAAATATTTTTCAGATCGTCGTAATGAGTCCACTTAACAGTGCTCATAATATCGGCGGGAACCATTTTCTGTTGTTCACGCACCTGCCCGTAATGGGGATTCATGCTCAGTGGTGTCAGCCCACGCCAGGCAGGAATGCATTCTGATGAACCAGGTGCTGTGCCATAACCCAGCTGACGCTTCACATCAGCCAGCGGATCCGGTCGGGCATCTGTTGAGTTGAATCCAATCAGCAGCGAACGATTTTCAGTAACATGCCATTTGGGATTATCTCGATCAGTCACATCCATATAATGTTCCAGCAATTCGCAATCACCGACATGAATTGTCTGGCTGACCATATCCGGATAGGAATATTGGGGAACGCCAGCATCAAGTAATCCCGGATGATTCTGAGCGTATACGTACTGCTGAATTGCACCGCCTGAACCGCCAATCGCGACAGTATAAAGCGGCTCACCAAAACGCTTGATGAAATGCTCTTTGACCATGACAGCAGTTTCACCGCCCACCTGCAGGTTGTAATGTTCACCCGTACGATTACCCGTTGAATACACTACTGCGTATCCAGTTCCCAGTGCTTCAGCAAGACGGGCGCGGTTAGCGTTCATGCGTCCTTGAAAGTGACCTACGCCAACTCCGCCTTCAAAATGATAGAGCAGCCGACCATTCCAGTTTTTAGTGTTTGGAGTCTGAGCAACATCGCCCAGTTCTGCCAACATTGCGTAGCTGTACAGGAAGCGATTGATGGTGCCGCGTTCCCAGCGCACTATGAAATCAACCGTGCGACCATCAACCAGCGTAGTCGTTGTCATGTCAGCTGGACGGGAACCATCTTCAGGCATCTTGACATAACCGTTGTCGCTACTCATATAGTGGTATTCAACGAAGGTCTCAACTGAACAGTCTTTACTGTAGCCGATCACTTCACCATTGCTGTCCAGCACGGGAAATCCCGAGGCCTCCTGATGATCAACAAGCGGCTGAACATTCCACTCCAGCACCGAGCTGCATACAAAAGGATACTGCTGGGGACCGGAGAACATGGGGCCGGTAATGGGATAGTTGGTTACTGCGACCGAGTCCAACAAGTCGCCGCCGCTGTTGGACAGAGAAATTTCGTTCTCGCCATTGCGGAGCCCTGCAATTAATACTTCAAGACGGCCATTACGCAAATAAAAATTATCCGGGGCAGTTGCCTGTCCATTCACCTGAAAAGCAATCGTCTCAAGAGAATCGGGGGCGTTTTCACCGCTGACGGCAATAAGTACATCGCCACCACTCACCTGATCAGGTGCACTGGAAATAATCTGCATTTGGAGTGTTGGTAATTGCGGATCTGGTTCAGAGCTGTCTTGCTGACAGGCAGTCAAAGCTAATCCCACGGCACTGATCAACAGGGTCTTGCGGAAACTGTGGCGCATGAAAATTCCTCTTTTTGATTTTTTAATTATGGTCGGGCCTTAGCGGTTCAAATTTACACAATCGGCCATTCGAGAAATACTGCTTGAAGCTGTGTCTAAAACAAGATAAAGGCGGATTGCTACGTTATGCAAGTGCGGGACACCACATAGTAGCAGGTTTATGAAAATTGAATCCATTGTTGAATTATTTGGGTCTTCAGGAAAATTAGTGGGCGAAAATCAGCCTAAATCGGCACGACAATGAAGGAACCAGGTTAACAATGAGGGGTGCATCCTGCCCCCTGACTCTGTAATGATGTGAGTGCGAACAAA